>Ga0326727_10002154_pt1 | contig 69103 bp, 77 predicted proteins | sample MB2enrmetagenome_FD_207643 | JGI IMG/M metagenome (GOLD analysis project Ga0326727, IMG submission 207643) | Lab enriched peat soil microbial communities from McLean, Ithaca, NY, United States - MB29MY | ecosystem: Environmental > Terrestrial > Soil > Wetlands > Peat | place: USA: New York...
CCTCAGCCCGTGGGAAATCCCTCCCCGAAAATGCAGCCCTGAGACCCCAAGTCTTCAAATACCTCGATCGCTCAGCTACGCAGGGTGTGGATTACCTTCCACCGCGGGAATATCCGAAACCGCTGGGTGCCCGGCGGCCATGGTGCCCGGCCATGGTGCCCGGCCGTGCCGCGGAGTAGGATGGCAGTTATGGAACTGAAGATTGTGCCGCTCGAGATTCCCGAGGGCGGAAACCTGATTCTCGGCCAAACGCATTTCATCAAGACGGTCGAGGACGTTTACGAGGCCATCGTCAATACCGTCCCGAACATCAAGTTCGGGGTGGCGTTCAACGAGGCTTCGGGGCCGTGCCTGACGCGCGTGGACGGCAACGATGATGCGCTCCGGGCGCTGGCCGCGCGCAACGCTACGGCGGTCGGGGCCGGCCACATATTCGTGGTGGCTATGCGCGAAGGCTACCCCATCAACGTGCTGGGACGAATCAAAGACGTTCCCGAAGTGTGCTCGATTTACTGCGCCACCGCCAACCCGGCGCAGGCCGTGGTGGCGGAAAGCGAACAGGGTCGCGGCGTGCTGGGCGTGATCGACGGCTCCCCTCCCAAAGGCGTGGAGTCGGCCGAAGACGCCGGCAAGCGGCGGGCGTTTCTCAGGGCCATCGGGTACAAGCGCTGAGTCACTTGCCCAGGTCGATGCCGAACTTCTTGAGCTCCTCGGAGTAATAGCGCCGGTGCAGCAGGTCCCACTCCTCGCTGCCTTCGGGGACTTCGCGTTTCTGCGAGCGGATCTTCTGGCGCGCGGCGCGGTCCACCTTGTCTTCGACCATCAGCAGCTCCGTCATGTGGCGAAGAATTTCCAGGCGCACGTTGTTGGGGTCTTTGTCCTTGAGGCGCAGCTCGTGGCTCTTGCGCAGCATTTCGACGATCCGGTGGGACATGTCGGTGACTTTGTCGCGCGAGAGCTTCATGGCGTCGCCGGTGTCGCGGCCGGAGGCGCGGATGACTTTGCGCTGCGAGATGAGCGTGTTCTTGATGCGGCGAAACATCTCCTGGTAGCTGACGCTTTCACGGCGCATGTAGTCGCTGTACTGGCTGAGCAGGTCGCGCACCTCGTCGTTCAGACGGTCTTCGATGGCCAGTTCCTGGGTGATGACCTCGGCGATCTTCTGTGCCACCAGGTCGGGAGAAGTGGTCTCAATGACGCCGGGCATCAGCCTCTTGACGAGTTGTCGGGAGAGGTACGCAACAAATTCTCTTGCAAGCAGCATTATATGGGAACGAAAGCGTAGTTTAGCATGTAGTGCCGCATCGTGCCCGCTGTGCCGGTGGGGAACGAAGGGCGCTACAGCAAATCGATAAAGGGGTTCACAATGCGGACCGTGCCATACAGCCGATCGTGCTGAAGATCCTCCGTGAGGATTTCCTGGAGGCCATAGTGCTCCGCGTACGACCAGAGGTGTGCGTCGAGCCAGCTCAACTGGTACGCTGCGCATCCGCGAACGGCTTCCCGGAGAATCGCCTCGTTCGGGTAAAGAACGGTGAACTGTTTCAGAAGTTCTTCCGCTTCTCGCAGGGCGTCGGCCTGTTGGAGGATAACGTGGCCCCGAATCGGGCGCGTCACCGCCGCTACAAATTCAAGGATCGCCTGGTGCGGAACGCGCACGGAGTCTTCGATGATGCCGCGTCTGAGAACCTCGGTTGCAATCTTCTGTTTCTCGGCGAACCGGCTATCGAACCGGTAAACCAGGATGTTGGTGTCAACGAGAGCGGCCACGCCTGTAGAGGTCCTCTCGGCTCCATCCGCGCTTGCGGGGCCGCCCCGTGCCGCGCGCCGATGCCCGCTTGCGGTGGCGTTCGGTGGCTTGATCGAACCAACCGAGTTGCGATTCCCGGCTCTGTGATTCCGCCCGCTTCCCTGGCGGAATCACGCGAATCACTTCGCCGGCCGGTACCCAGTCTATGTCGTCGCCAGGACGGATCCGGTAAGCTTCCGCGATTCTCCTGGGCAAAGTCACTTGGTATTTGGATGTAACCTTCGCCATGCGCGCTTCCGGCTCTCCATCCTTACCATAGCAAGGATCTGATCCTTGTTCAACGGCAGGCTAGTCCATGCCGCCCAAATGGCGTGCCCGATCCCGGCAACACCGTGGAAGAGTACGGCAAGACGCTTCCGGGCGCCTAGCGAAACATGATGCCATCCTTGCGGGAATGGTGCGGCCACCTGAGTGAACCAATCGACGCTTCGAACGCGGACGCAAATCTATTCGAGAAGGCGAGGGAAGTGGATCGAGCCCACTTTGATATGCGTCGAGTGTTCCGAATCCCTGAGCCTACGTGATTGTCAAGCAGCTTCACGCGTAATCGTTTATGATTATCGTCGGATGACGATCGCAAGGCGAGACCGGGATTTGCTATCCGGTCGGAAAGACGCCGCGCGCAAGGCAGACTCGGACGACTGTACGGGAAATGGGCCGCACGAAGGAGGAAGCCGAGGAGCGTGCCAGGCAGGCGGTCGCCCCCAAGCAGAAAGATCAGCGCAGGCTTCGTTGAATCGTTGCCCTATAGGCTCACGATGCGTCACTGCGTGCCTGCGTAAGCCAACCAACAGTCACCATAGCCAGCACCCTAGGCTTGGGGCCTCGGATTGGATGCGGTTGGCCCTAAGGTCGCTATGTCGGATTTGTGGATGGCCAACCCCCCGTCCAAATCTCCGTCTGACAGGTTGATGTCTATGACGACATAATGGTGTCATGGCAGTCCGAACCACCGTTGATATCCCCGAGCCGCTGCATGACCGGCTCCGTCTCAGGGCGGAGCGGTCTGGCGCCTCGATCGGTTCCCTGATCGTCCGGGCTATCGAGCAGGTCTACTGCGAGCCCAAGACAGGCGAGCGCGTGACAGGCCCTCTGGTTACGGGTCCGGGCAAGCTTGGCCCCGCCTTCCCCGAGGACGAGAACCCCATGGTCTCGTTTTTTCCTGATCTCCGGCTGAACTCAATGCTGTTCACCTTGGTGTTGAGCCCGATAGGGCGAAGGATTTTAGCCCACGGCGCAAGCCGTGGGTCGGTGGAAGAAAAGCCGTGGGTCGGTGGAAGAACACGATGAGCCCCATAGGGGCGGAAGAGGTCGCGGCGCAGCATCTTACGCCCCTCCCGGGGCTGAATCTTTTTCGCGCCCATTCCCACGGCTTGCGCCGTGGGCTAAAGCCTGTCGCTCCTGCGGAGCTGGCTTAAGCGAACAGCATTGCGCCTGAACCCGTTCCTGCTCCCTCAATCGTACACGAAGTGCAGAACTTTCTTGAGATCTTCCCACGCCTCGCGCTTGGCGTCCTGATTGTAAGGCCGCAGCAGATACGAGGGGTGGTACGTGACCATCACCGGGACATCGCGCCACTGAAACCACCTGCCCCTCATCTTGGTGACGCCTTCTTTGTGACCGGTGAGAGCGCGGGCGGCGGTGCCGCCTAAAGCGCAGATGGCCTTGGGACGGATCGCCGAGAGTTGCCGCGCCAGAAACTGCCCGCAGATTTCCATTTCGTCCGGCTCGGGGGCGCGGTTGCCGGGCGGGCGGCATTTCACCACGTTGCAGATGTAAACATCGTCGCGAGTCAGCGCGATGCCCTCGCGTTTGGCCGTGTTCTCGATCATCTGCGTCAGCAACTGGCCGGCGCGGCCCACGAAGGGGATGCCTTGGGCGTCTTCATCGGCGCCGGGGCCCTCACCCACGAAGACCAGCGGCGCGGTTGGATTGCCTACGCCGAAGACCAGTTTGGAGCGGCCCTCGTGGAGGCGGCAGCGGCGGCAATCTCCCATGTCGGCGAGGATCTGGGGAAGCGTCTCGCCGGCGGGGGCAACAGTGGGGAACAGTTCGGGAGCGCGCTCTTCAGTCACGGCTGCCTCGGGCTGGGCTTCCGGCGCGGATGCCGTACGCCGGTACAGCGTCTTGATCCCGAGGTCCTGGTAAAACTCCAGGTAGCGGTGCAGTAGATCAGCGTCCATCGGCGGCATGGAGGGCCAGGCGCAGTTTCAGCACTTCGTCGAAAATGCGGTCGGCAATCTCGCGCTTGGGGGCGCGGGGCAGGGAAATGAGTTCACCGGTCGCGAGCGCCAGCACCACTTCGTTTTCTTCGGATTCGAAGCCCGTCTCGCTGCCCCCCACCAGGTTGCCGACCACCATGTCGCAGTTTTTGGATTCCAGCTTGCGGCGGGCTTCCTGGTGCAGGTTTTGGGTTTCCGCGGCGAAGCCGATCAGCAGGCGGTCCCCCTTCTTGCGGCCCAGCTCGGCCAGGATATCGGGCGTAGGGTCGAGTTCCAGGGAGATGCGGGCCGCGGTCTTCTTGACCTTCTGATCCGGGACCTTGCTCAGATGAAAATCGGCCACCGCGGCAGCCTTGACGACGATGCTGGCGGACGCCAGGTTCTCGAACACCTTCTCGCGCATCTCGGCGGCGGTGCGCACGGCAATCACCTCGAGGCCGCGCGGGGGCGCCAGATGCACGGGACCGGAAATCAGGATGACGCGCGCGCCGCGGGCGGCCGCGGCTTCAGCCAGCGCATAGCCCATCTTGCCGCTGGAGCGGTTGGAGATGTAGCGCACCGGGTCGAGCGGCTCCTGGGTGGGACCGGCGGTGATCAGCACGGTTTCGCCCGCCAGGTCGTGGCGCCTCCGCGATTCGCGCCGGATGGCTTCCACGATGGCTGCCGGATCCGCCAGCCGGCCGGGGCCGGTCATCCCGCACGCCAGGTAGCCGCTGTCCGGTTCCACGATGCGGTGTCCGCGCCGGCGCAGCGTTTCGAGGTTGGCCTGGGTGGCGGGGTGCAGCCACATGTTCGAGTTCATCGAGGGCGCCACCACCACCGGGCCGGTGAAGGCCAGGTAGAGGGTGGTGAGGAAGTCGTCCGCCAGCCCATGGGCCAGCTTGGCGATCAGGTCCGCGGTAGCCGGAGCAATGGCCATCGCCTCGTTTTCCTGCGCCACGGAAATGTGCTCGATGGCGCTCTCGATGGCAAACAGATCGGTGAGCGTCTTGCGCCCGGTCAGGGCCGCGAAGCTAAGGGGGCTGATGAACTCCTGCGCGGCGCGGGTCATGACGGCCTGCACCTCATGGCCCTCCTGCATCAGCAGGCGCGCAAGCTCGGCGGACTTATAGGCCGCGATTCCGCCTCCGACGCCCAGAATGATCTTCATGCGAGCTTACAGAACCACTTCCGGCTGCGTTTCCTCCGGCGCCACGCCGGAGAGGCTGTACTTCACCAGGCCGCGCCGCACCTCCTCCATGGCGATCACGGTGGGCTTTTTGGAAGACGTGGGCAACACCGGACGCGCGCCGCCCTGCAATTGCCGGGCCCGCTTGGCCGCTACGATGATGAACCGGTAAGTGCTCTGCTCGGCGTCGTCGGGGATGGTGCAGTGCGCGTTGTTCCGTGGGGCTTTATCACCCATGATGTCGATACCTCTTCAAGCTTGAAATGTGTCCAGAATGGGCCGAACCTGTTCTTCAATCCTGGTCCGCCGCACCCGCTCCGCGCGCACGATGGCGCTTAGAGTGGCGTCGGACTCGTCCAGGTCCCGGTTAATCAAAACATAATCGTACACGCTGTACTGCCGAATCTCCTCGGCCGCGTCCCGCAGCCGTCTTTCGATCACATCTTCCCGGTCCTCGCCGCGCGCACGCAGCCTCTGTTCCAAAATCTGCCGCGAAGGAGCCAGGATGAAGACTGAAACAGCCTCGGGAATCCGACTCCTTAATTGTCGCGCACCTTGCACGTCGATGTCGAGTACCAGGTCCTTGCCCTGGGCCTGTGCCTCCTCCAGGATGCCGCGGTGCGTGCCGTAATAATTGCCGAAAACCTCGGCCCATTCGAGGAACTCGTTGCCGGCGATCCTGGCTTCGAAATCTTCGCGGGAGACGAAGCGGTAGCTGTGGCCATCCACCTCGTCGCCGCGGGGTTTGCGGGTGGTGTAGGAGACGGAAAACAACAGGCCGGGCACGCTGGCAAGCAGGCGCGAAACCAGGGTGGTCTTTCCCGAGCCGGAGGGTGCTGAAATTATGAAAACAGTAGTCATAACTTTGATGCCCCCCCAGCCGCGGGCCCGTCAGCCGACACTTCCCTCTGCTCCCTCTGCGCGCCAATCCGAGGTACGGTGTAATGCCCCAAACGCTGTAGACGCCCTGCTTCCCCTGCCCTCTCTTCTCTGCGTCTCAGCGTCTCCGCGGTGAATCGCATTTCTCATTCCAAATTCAGCGACTGCTCGCGGATTTTATCGATCTCGGACTTCGCGGCCAGCGCCAGGTCGGTCATGGTCAGGCCCAGGTCGCCCAGGCCGCCGGTCTTGGAAAGAACCGTGTTGGATTCGCGGTTCATCTCCTGCAGCAGGAAATCCAGGCGCTTGCCCACTTCGCCGCCGCCCTCGAGTATGGCGTCGAGTTGCGCGGCGTGCGTCCGCAAGCGGACCAGCTCCTCGGCGATGTCGCTGCGGTCGGCCAGCAGGGCAGCTTCCTGCGCCAGGCGCTGGGGGTCCATGCCGGCGCCTTCGAGCAAGCCGGCCAGCTTCTCCTTGAGACGCTTGTGGAAGGCGGCCCCGGCGCCCGCGCGAATCTCTTCCATGCGGCTCACCAGGCCGCGGACGCTCTGGCAGCGTTGCCGCATTTCCTGCGCAATGGCCGCGCCTTCCCGCTCGCGGAAGGCGTTGAGCAGGACCACGGCTTCGGCCGCGGCTTCCAGAACCGCCTTGCCGACCGCCTCTTCAACCTCTTCATCGCTGGCGGCGCTCAACATGCCCGGAACTCTCAGCGCGGAGTTGAGGTCCGGCTGGCCGCTCAGCCCGTAGATCCCGGCGGCGTCACGATAGGCCTGTACATAGGCGTCCAGCAGCGGCCGGTTCAGCGTGGCCGCGCCCCCAGCCGTCCGCGTGAAAGAAATTTGAATCTCCACGTGGCCGCGCGCCACGCCGCCCTTGACGACGCCGCGGACATCGTTCTCCAGAGCGTCCATTTCCGCGGGCATGCGGCAGTGCATGTCCAGGCCGCGATGGTTCACGCTCTTCAGGGTCGCAATAATCTCGCCCTGCTCCGTGTTTTTTCTCACGCGGGCGAAGCCCGTCATGCTGCGCAGGCTCACAAATCCACCACCGGCCCAGCGGGCACCCCGGCAGCTTCGAACTGGAGGTCGTGCAGCCGCTGATAGATTCCGCCGTGATTGATGAGCTCTTCGTGCGTTCCCACCTCGCGGACCCGGCCCTTGTCCAGCACCACGATCTTGTCGGCCCTGCGGATGGTGGAAAGACGGTGCGCGATCACAATCACGGTGCGGTGCTCCATCAGGTTGGCCAGCGCCTTTTGAACCAGCATTTCGGATTCCGTGTCGAGGTGCGAGGTGGCCTCGTCGAGGATCAGGATGGGCGCGTTTTTCAGCAGCGCGCGGGCGATGGCGATGCGCTGGCGCTGGCCGCCGCTCAGCTTCAGGCCGCGGTCGCCGATGATGGTTTCATACCCCTCCGGCAGCCGTAGGATGAACTCATGGGCCAGCGCCGTTTCCGCCGCGCGGCGGATCTCTTCCATGGGCGCGCCGGGCCGGGCATAGGCGATGTTGTTGGCCACCGTGTCGTTGAACAGGAAGGTGTCCTGCGCCACGATTCCGATGAGCCGCCGCAACCCGGCCAGGTTGAGGTCGCGCACGTCATGGCCATCTACTTTGACGGCGCCGCCGATGACGTCGTAGAAGCGCGGCGCCAGGTTGGCGAGGGTGGTCTTTCCGGCGCCGCTCGGGCCCACCAGCGCTACCACCTCCCCGGCCTTCACTTCCATGTCGAGCTCCTGAATCTGGAAACCGTTGGGCGCGCCCGGATAACAGAACGATACGTTCTCGAAGACGATGCCGCGCTCGAACTTCTCGAGCTTCGGCGCGCCCGGCTTCTCGACGATCTCTTCGATGTGATCGAGGTATTCGAAAACCTTCTGCGAGGCGCCCAGGGCCTGCTCGAAAATGTTGTGGATGCCCACCAGGCGCTTGACCGGCTCATAGAGCATCAGCAGGGCGAACACGAAGCTGGTGAAGTCGCCGGCGGTCAAGGTGCCCGCTTTGATCTGGATGCGGGCGTAGGTGAGCAGGCAGACTATGGTGATGGCGCCGAACATCTCGATCAACGGCGAGGAGAGCGCCTGCTGCGCCACATACCGCAGGTTGGTCTTCAACAGCTTGTGCGAAGCTTCGCGGAACCGGCGGGATTCGTAGGGTTCGGCCCCAAACGCTTTCACCACCATGTGGCCGCTCAGGGTCTCCTGGAGGATCTGGCTCAGCTCCGCCTGGCGGTCCTGCGTGCGGCGGCTGGTGCGCCGGATGCGGCGGCCGATGCGCGTGGTCGGCACCGCCACGAACGGCAGCACCGTCAGGCTTACCAGCGCCAGCCTCCAGTCCTTGGTCATCACCACCAGCAACAGCGAGACGGCCGTAAAGGTTTGCCGCAAAAGATCCGCCAGAATGTGCGAAGTGGCCAGTTGCACCTTGTCGATGTCGTTCATGACCGACGACATCAGCCGCCCGGTGGAATGCGATTCAAAAAACTCCGCGCCCTGCTTCAGCACCTTGTCGAACACCGTGTCCCGCAGGTTGGTTACCGCGGAGAACCCCACGTAATTCACCAGGTAGTTGCCGAAGTAGTCGCAAACACCCTTGGTCAGGAAAACCGCCAGGATGGAGAAGGCTACCATGGTCCAGACGTTGTGGATGGAAGAGGGGACGAAGTTGCTGAGATAGAAACTGTGGTGGAAGACCGGGTCGGTGTACAGCAGCACCGGGGTATTAGCCGCGGTGGTGTTGAGCACTCTGTCGAAGATGGGACCGATCAGGAGCGCCATCATGCCGGTTGCGCCGCCCGCCGCGGCCATCAGGACCACGGACGCGGCCAGAGACGGCCAGTAGCGGCGGGCGTAGGCCAGCAGGCGCAGCAGTTCCTTCATGCGGCCACCTGCAGGCGCGCCAGCGCGTCGAGGACCTGCGCCACGCCGACCTGGGCGATGCCGCCGGGCGCGCTCACCGTTTCCGATGCGGTGCGCCAGGGGCCCCAGATAGCGGGATCGGAGGCGCCGAAGATCACCACTGCCCGAACTCCCAAAGCGGCGGCCACGTGGGCGGGACCGGAATCGTTGCCGACGAATAGCGAGGCGCCGGCAATCAGCGACTTGATCTCGGAGAGCGGCGCGCCGGAAATGGTACGGAACGCGCCAAAGGGGGAAAGGTCGTCCCCGCCGCCGCCGATGAAAACCGGCTCCAGACCCGATTGTTTCAGGTGTTGAGCGACCGCCAGAAATCCGCCGGCGTGCCAGGTTTTGCCAGGGGTGGTGGCAAACGGATGAATGACGGCGTGTGTTCTTGTGGCGCACGCACTCATGCGTGCCGTGTCGGCACTCGTGCCGACACTTGCCACCAGCTTCGCCCTGGGAATCTCGCCGACAGGCGCCCCCAGATAAAACACCGCCGACGCCAGATGCTCGGCCGTATGCACCTTGCGCGCCACACCCAGGATTTCCTGCGCTCGCGGAATGCGCACGTTGTACACCACCTGATACCGGAAATGGCTGAAGCCGGCGCGATACCGGGCGCCCGAGAGCGCCGTCATCCAGGCGGTGCGGCCGCCGCCGTGCAGGTTCAGGCACAACCGCGGGCGCCAGCTGCGAAGCGCGCCCAGGGCAGGGGGCAAAATCTCATCCAGGTCGGGATTTCGCTCGAAAACCGCACGGAACCGGTCTTCCACCATCACCGCGAGGCGCAGGTCCGGACGGAAGCGTTTGAGAATGTCGAGCGCGGGTGTCGTGAGCACGCAATCCCCCAGGGACCGGAGCCGGAGAATTCCCACCCGGCTCGCCCGCGGCAAACATTCCAGAACGCTTTGCACAGCGCGCCTATTCTTCGATTTTCGCCTCGTCCACCAGCATCACGGGAATGTCATCGCGAATGGGGTAGACGCGATGGCACTGGACGCACTTCAAGCCGCTCTGGTCGGGCTTGAGTTCTACCGTGGCCTTGCAGACGGGGCACACCAGAATCTCGAGCAGATCTTTGCTGATAGCCATAGCGTATCTACAGTTTAACAAGCCTTCATGCTTGCATTTCCAACCGCGCCTTGGCGATCGCCGCCAAGTACAGGCGGGCGCGGTCCTCGATGATGTCGAAGCGGCCCTCCTTAATGGACTTGGCATCCACCAGCTCGCCGCCCACCGCCACCGCGCAGGCGCCGGCCTTGAGGAACTCGCCCGCGGTCTCCAGGTTGACGCCCCCCGTGGGAATCATCTCGATCTGCGGGAAAGGCCCTTTCAGCGCCTTGATATACTTGGGCCCGCCCACGTTGCCGCAAGGAAAGATCTTGACCACGTCGGCGCCGGCCTCCCAAGCGGTCAGCACTTCGGTGGGCGTCAGGGCGCCGGGGCAAATGACTTTCGAGTAGCGCTTCGCCATCTCTATGGTGGAAAGGCGCAGGCTGGGCGTGACGAAGAACTCCGCGCCGGCCAGCATGCAGGCGCGCGCCGTTTCGGGGTCCAGCACGGTGCCGGCCCCCAGCACGATTTTGCCGCCCAACCGGTCCGCGACTTTTTCCAGCGCGTGGATGGCTCCCGGCACGGTCATGGTGATCTCGGCGGCCCGCACGCCGCCCGCGTAGATGGCTTCCACCGCCTGGACGGCGCCCTCGGCGCTCGCGGTGCGCACCACCGGGACGATCCCCACTTCGGTGATAAAGGCAAGAATCTCTTTTGATGTCATAACCTTTCACGTTATCATGTGGCTTGACGCCCCAGCAAAATCCGGAACGGGAACAGCCGCCGCCGCGCGTGTCGGTGGTAGTGGTTTCCCGCAACCGGGCGGCCCTGTTGCGGCGCTGCCTGGAATCCCTCGAAAAGTCCGAGGGACGCGAGACGCTCCAGATCGTCGTGGTGGACAATGGATCGAGCGACGGCAGCGCGCAGCTCGACACCGATTTCCCGCAAGCCCAGTTCATCCGGCTGCCCAAGAACTTCGGACTCACCAAGGCCATGAACATCGGATGGCGCGCGGCCGACGCGGAGTACGTTTTCTTCCTCCACGACGATACCGAAGTCGAGCCGGGGGCGGCTATCCGGCTTGCCGGGACGCTGGATGCCAACCCCCTTGCCGCCGCGGCTTGCCCGCTGCTGGTGGATGACGAAGGCCGGCCCGCCCCGCAACTGGGCGCTTTGCCGCCCGACGGCCAGTGGCTCGCGGCCGAGCCCTCGGGCAGCCAGCCGGAGCCGGTCCGGTATCCGCGCGGCGCGGCCCTCATGATGCGCGTCTTCGTCATCCGGGCGGTCCGCCAGATCGACGAGCGCTACGGCCAGTTCGGCAGCGACGCGGACCTGGCGGCGCAGATCTTGAGAGCCTCGAAGAAGATCCTCCTCGATCCCGCGGCGCGCGTGCGGCACCGCGGGCGCACGGCTTACTCGGCCATGGAGCGCGCCGATTTTCTGCTCGGCCGCGCGGTCTTCATGGGAAAGTACCTGGGGTTCTGGGCCGGCCTGCGGGCGCGGCTGGCGGCGGTCGTCGGGCCGCTTCTGTCGTTCCGCTTAAGCGAGTTGCGTTACACCCTGGCGGGCCAGAAGATCGACGGCACTCAACCGTGACGCGTTGCCCTTCGTTAAGACCCGCTGTTAACCTTTTATATCTAGTGCATGGCGTGAAGTGGGGTTAACATTAACCGCATGGACACGCTGTTCTGGATCTTCCTGCCTGGCTTTGCGGCCGTGTCTGCCGGCCTGCTGGCGTGGTTCGTCATGCAATCGCGCATGGAAGTGGCGCTGGCTGGGCTGCGTGAGGAACTGGCGGAGTCGCGAGGAGCGCTGCACGCCGAAAGAGCGGCCATGGAAGGGTCGCTCGAAACCGCATTGCACGCCGCCGAGGAGAGCGCGCGCCGCCAGGCTTTCGACAATTTCCTGACCGAATTGCGCGTCGAGCAGCGCCATTACACCCGCGAGAACCGTATGCTGACGCCGGCCCGCAAGAGCCTGGTGCTCCAGGAGCGCATGTTCTTCCGCAACATTCCGCTTTCCGACTGGGTCGAGCACGAGATTCCGCTGGATGACGCGGAGGACGTCAACCGGCTGGTGCGGGACATGACCATCTTCGACCATGGGGTGGTCAGTATTGCCGACCTCCCACGGCCGAGAAAAGCCCTGGCCTGACTCCGCCTGATATCATGTTCAATATGAATCGACTCCGTGTTCTCATCATAGGTGTGGCCTTGGCCGCGGGCCCCCGCGTGTCGCTGGCGGCCCAGGGCGATGTTGAAAAAGGGAAAGCCGTGTTCCAGCAGTGCGGTGTCTGCCACCACGCGGATAGCGCGCAAAAAAAGATGGGCCCCGGGCTCAAGGGGCTGTTCAAGAAGGCAAAACTGGCCGACGGCAAGAAGCCCACCGAAGCCAGCGTTCGCGCCAAGATCGATGCTGGCGGGAATGGAATGCCCGCTTATAAGGACATGCTGAGCGACGTGGAAAAGGACGACCTGATCGCCTATCTGAAAACGCTGTGAAGGCTTCTACGCCTTCACTCCCAAGACTTCCAGGGCCTTCTTCACCACCGGATCGTCTTCGGTCTTCTTCGGCTGCGGCGGGACGGCCTCCGGCGGTCCGGAGATCGGCTCGCCGTTCTCGTCGATATCCACTTGCGGCTCCGGCTCGTTGACCACCACTCCGGGGGTCACACCAGTGTCCTGAACGGCCTTGCCATCGGGCGAGTAGTACTTGGCCACCGAGAGAATGATCGCTCCGCCATCGTCCATAGTGAGGGTCCGGCGCACGGAGGCGTCGCCGTAAGTGCGCTCGCCCACCAGTTGGGCCCGATTGTTGCCCATGAGGGCGGCCGCCGCGATTTCCGCGCCGGATGCCGTGCCACGGTTGGTGAGGACCGCCAGCGGCAAGCTGGTGACGGTCTTGGACGGATCCGCGTTGAAGTTCTGCCGCGGCACGCGCTGGCCCTGCTCGTAAGTGATGAGGCCCTTGCTCAGAAAGAGATTGGCGAGGGCGATTCCATCGTCCGGCGCGCCCGCCGCGCAGCTTCGAAGGTCGAGCACCAGCTTCTGCGCGCCGTCCTTCTGTAGCTTCTCGACGGCGGCCGCGGTTTCCTTCACCACGGCCGGGGAAAGCGCATCGATGTTGATGTACCCCACCTGGCCGGCCAGCATCTTGGTCTCGACGGGCGGCAGCGTGAGCATGGCCCGGGTAAGCTTCACGGTCTGCGGCTCGGGCCGCCGCACGCGCACCACGCCGAGTTCCACGGTGCTATCGGGCTCGCCCTGGAGCAGCAAGCCGGCATAGGCCAGCGGCATGTCGCGCGTGGCGATGCCCTTGATGGTCTCGATCATGTCGTTGGTGGAGAGCCCGGCTTTGGCCGCCGGCGATCCCGGCACGGTCCCTACCACCCCCACGAATCCGAACTTCTTCGACAGGATCAACCCTACGTCGGCCCGCTTGAGGTCCTTGTTCTTGGCGTAGTCCTTGTACTGTTCCGCGTTCAGGTAGCTGGCGAACGGATCGATGGCTTCCAGCAGGCCGTTCAAAGCGCCCATGGTGACGCTCTTCATGTCGGGCTCTTCGACGTACTCGGTCTTGATGCGGGAGACTACGTCGCTGAAGACGCCGATGTGCTTGTAAGGGTCGTCCGCCGAAGATGTGCCCTGTCCGAGCACGCTCCCGATCAGGAGCAGAAGCGCGAGACACGTCGACGTGCTCACGATGAGATACTTGATACGGCTATTCATAAGCGTTGGGAAACTCCGGAGGCCCTAAGCCATTATACCGTGCTTATTGGACGCACCGGCGGCCGGTCTGGTTGTAACTATTATTTCCCGTCACTCACCCCGCGGGATCTCCTGCTCTTCCACCAGCTTCCACAGGCCGCGGCCGCACATGTTCTTGCACTCGGGAAATGGCTGGCCCGCGGTGAATCCTTCGGGCGACTTGCACACGGTGCACCAATAGATGCCGGTGACCGGCACGATGGCGCCGGGACGATGGTTCATTTATGGCCTCCGTCTTGCTTGAGCACCCAGTCGGCAAGTTCTTCCATGCTATCCACCAGCAGGTCGGGGGCGGGATCGGCCAGCGATTCGGGCTGGAATCCGTAGGTGACGCCACAGGACGGAATGCCGGCGTTGCGCGCGGTTTGAATGTCCACGGAGCTGTCGCCCACCATCAGGGTACGGGCGCGGCTCGCGCCGGTCTCCTTCCTGAGTGCTTCGACGCCGATCGGGTTGGGCTTCTTGAAGTCGAAACTATTGCCGCCGTAGACCTGGAAAAAGTGGTCGTGTACGCCCAGGCCATCGACAATCGCCTGGCTGATGCGAACCGGCTTGTTGGTCAGCACCGCCATGCGCTTGCCCGCCGCGCGCAGCCGGTCGAGCGATTCCTTTACGCCGGGGTAGAGGGTGGTGAAGTCCAGGTAGTGCTCGCGGTAATACTCCAGAAAAAACTCGAGCGCTTCCTCCACCTCCGCTTCGCTGGCCTGGTCTCCCAGCGCGCGCCGGATCAGCAACGGCGCGCCGTTGCCCACATACGAGTACACCCGCTCATTTTCCAGCGGCGCCATGCCCATGTGGCTGCGGGTGGCGTTCACGGCCTGGGCCAGGTCCAGTTTGGAATCCACCAGGGTGCCGTCGAGATCGAAGATCAGAAGATCCATCTCTACGCGGCGCCTGTCTTCCGCTTCCGCAAGCGCCCTTCACGGGCCATGGGTTTGCTGCCCGCGCGAGCGCGGCGGTCGCCCAGGCCGTACTCCACCATTTTCCTCTGCAGCGTGTTGCGATGGATGCCCAGCAGCTTGCTGGCCGCCGACTGGTTGCCCCGGCTGCAATCGAGGGCGCGCTGAATCATGCTTCCTTCCAGTACCTCGATGGCCTCATGCAGCGGAATGTTTCCTCCGAGAAAATGCTCCACTAACCCGGCGAATTTTTCTTTCATTTTTTCGAATTTCCTCGAATTCCCTCTTCGAGCGCCTTCCCCCAGGCCGATTTGACCTGGCCATACGTCCTCCAAAAGCCTTCCTTCAGCTCGTGCGGCGCCATGGCCGCGAACACGCGCGCGGTGTCCATCATATAAGGAGCCGTGCGCGAGTTCACCACCGATGAGGGGGGCTTATCGCCCTGGGAAAACGCCATAATCGCCATAATCAACGCCACGGAAATCAAGATCCCGCGCGCCGCCCCAAAGGCCGCGCCGAGCAAGTGATCGAAAATCGAAAGCCCCGTCACTTTCAAAAACTTTCCGACTATGTAGCCCACCAGGCTGCCCGCCAGCAGCACGCCGCAAAACACCAGCAGGAAGCCCGCGAAGTTCGCCAGCGCGCGGGAGCTGAGGTAGGGCACCAGGAACGCGCCCGCCGTTCCAAAGAACCAGATCCCCAGCAGGATCGCCAGCACCGCCGACGCCAGGCCGATCACCTCGCGCGAGAGGCCTTTGCGAAAACTCATCAGCATCGACGCCGCGAAAATCGCCAACAGCACTACGTCCAGCCAATTCATAGCTCGCGACCGGTGAGCGCGCGATAGGCCTGGCGGTATTTTTCGCTGGTTTTCGCCGCTACTTCTTCGGGCAGCCCCGGCGCCGGCGGTTGCTTGTTCCAGCCAATCGACTCCAGGTAATCGCGCACGAATTGCTTGTCGTACGAGGACTGCGGCCCGCCCGGCCGGTACGTGTCGGCGGGCCAGAAACGCGAAGAATCGGGCGTTAGCACTTCGTCGCCCAGCACCAGTTGTTCGCCCACCAGGCCGAATTCGAATTTGGTATCGGCGATGATGACGCCCTTGCTCTCGGCGTAGCGCGCGGCGCGGGTGTAGATGGCCAGCGTCAGATCGCGCAGCCGCTCCGCCAGATCCACGCCCACCAGCGAGCACACGCGCGCAAACGGAACGTTTTCGTCATGACCCGTCTGCGCTTTGGTGGCGGGCGTGAAAAGGGGCTCGGGCAGCTTGTCGCTTTCCCGCAGACCGGCCGGCAGCTTGATTCCGCATACCGTGCCCTGCTCGCGGTACTCTTTCCAGCCCGAGCCTGCCAGATAGCCGCGCGCCACGCACTCGACCTCGATCATGCTGGCGCGCCGCACCAGCATCGAGCGGCCTTCGATCTGATCGCGGAATCGAGGAAGCGGGTCCGGATACTCCGCGACTTGCGCGGTGAGGAAATGGTTGGGAGTGAGGTCGCGCAGGAAATCGAACCAGAAGATGGAAAGCTGCGTCAGCACCTTGCCCTTATCGGGGATGCCGGTGCCCAGGATGTAGTCGAAAGCGGAAATGCGGTCGGTGGCCACGATCAGCAGCCGGCCGTCGATTTGGTAGATATCGCGGACCTTGCCGCGAGCGTAGCGCTCGACGCCCGCGAGATCGGTTTCCAGGACGATTTGGTTTCCGGAGGAGTTCACGCTGCCTTCAGGTTTTCAATCGGGGGAGTACACCAAATGATACCCCGTATCGTGGCTTTGTCAATGCGGAATTATCCGGCGTTGAAGTTAAAATCGGTACATGACGGACGCCGCCCTGCTCGGCCACATTTCGCGATTGCCGCATGCCCGCGCTAATTTCAAGCAGTTGATTCGCGAATTGGGAGCTAAAGGCGCCCAACGCGCGGACTTGGAGACCGCGCTGGCCCGCCTGGCCGCGCGCGGCGACCTCGTCGAGCTGCGCTCCGGCCATTACGCCGTCACTGCCGGCAGCCGTGAATTCGCGGCTGGACGCCTCAATATGCACCGCGACGGTTATGGGTTTTTGATTTCCGACCGGCCCATGGAAGGTATTGTAGGAGACATTTTCATCCCGCCCGAATCCGCGAAAGAGGCCATGCACGGCGACCGCGTGGTGGTCCGCATCGCGCGCATCGAAGCGGATGGCCGCGCGGATGGCGAGATCGTCAAGGTCCTCAAGCGCGCCCATCCCACGGTGGTGGGCGAATTCCGCATCGGGCGCCGCGGCCAATACGTGGTCCCGCACGATGATCGCATCCAGCAGTGGATCGAGATCCCCGATGGTATGGAGTTCCCGCCCGCCGGCCCGCTGATCGACCGCATCGGCGTGGCGCCGCCGCAGGCCGCTTCCGTTGCAGAGCTGAACGGCATGATCGTGAACGTGGAGCTGCTGGATTTCGAAAATCAGACGGGCCGCGTCATCGAGGTCCTCGGCCGCCCCGACGATTTCGGCGTGGACGTCGAGATCGTCATCCGCAAGCACCACCTGCCGCATCGCTTCCCGCCCGAGGTGATCGAGCAGGCCGAGGCCATCCCTCATGCGATTACCGCTCGGGAGCTCGCAGGCCGCCGGGATTTTCGCGCCATGGACACGGTTACCATCGATGGCGAAACCGCGCGCGATTTCGACGACGCCGTGTGGGTGGACCGCTTGGCCAACGGCAATTACGCGCTCCACGTACACATCGCCGACGTCAGCCACTACGTCCAGCCCGGAACGCCTATCGATGCCGAGGCCCGCCTGCGCGGAACCAGCGTCTATTTTCCCGACCGCGCGGTGCCCATGCTGCCGTTCGAGCTTTCGACCGACATCTGCTCGCTCATCCCGCACGCCGACCGGCTGGTGCTTTCGGCGCTGCTGGAGATCGACCATCACGGCGATGTCGTGGCCCAGGAATTCACCCCCGGCGTGATTCGCAGCGTGGAGCGCATGACCTACACCGATGTTCACCTGGTGCTCGAAGGCGACGCCGCTCAGCGCGACCGTTACCGGCCGCTGATTGCGCGCTTCGAGCTGATGCGCGAGCTGGCGCTGGTGCTGAACCGCAAGCGCGTGCGCCGCGGCTCCATCGATTTCGACCTTCCCGAGCCGCTCATCGAATTCGACGAGTGGGGCGCCATGACCGGCGTGACGCGCGCCCCGCGCAACATCGCCCACCGCATCATCGAGGAGTTCATGCTGGCGGCCAACGAGGCGGTAGCCGGTTCGGGGGCCGTCTCCCTCTACCGCATCCACGAAAAGCCCGACCCCAAGCGGGTGATGGAGTTCGAGGAAATCGCCACTCACTTCGGCTACTCGCTGGGCATGGGCGCGGTTCCGGTGAAGAAGTTCGCGGTCACCGACCGTCACCGCGACGGCACCAAGCGCCGGCGCGAAATCGTGGTGGCCGATTCGGGCATGAACATCAGCTCGCGGAACTACCAGCGGCTGGTGGCCAAGATCGAGGGCAAGCCCGAGGAGCGCATCCTGAGCTACCTGATGCTGCGCTCGTTGAAGCAGGCGCGGTACAGCACGGAAAACGTGGGCCACTTCGCGCTGGCGGCGGAGGCGTACACGCATTTCACGTCGCCCATCCGGCGCTACCCCGACCTGGTGGTTCACCGTCTGCTGAATACCCGGGGACATGTAAAACCCGTGCAATACCCGGGGACGGAACGTTTTCCAGTTTCCGAGATCGCCGAAATCGCCGAAGAGTGTTCCCAATCCGAGCGCCGCGCCGCCGATGCCGAGCGCGAGCTGGTGGAGTGGAAGAAAGTGCGGTTCATGGCCGAGCGCCTGGGCGAGGAGTTCGACGCCCTCATCATCAGCGCGGCGAAGTACGGCATTTTCGTGGAGCTGGCGGAGCTGTTCATCGAAGGGCTGGTGCCCATCGACACCCTCCCCGGCGACGAGTACACTTATCACGAGAACGTCCGCAAGATTGTGGGCAAGCGTACGCGGCGCGAGTTTTCGATTGGCGACCGCGTGCGGGTGACGCTCGACCGCGTGGACGCCAACGAGCGCAAGCTGCAGTTTTCGCTGGTGGAAAATGAGCGAGACTCACCTCGAACCAAGCGACCTGATTCACATTCCCGGCGGCGAGTTTCTGATGGGCCAGGAAAACGGCCGCGACGATGAGCGCCCCGCGCACCGCGTGACGGTGGCGCCATTCCTGCTGTGCCGATATCAGACCACCAACGCGCACTGGGAGGCATTTCGCAAAGCCACCGGCCGCGAGAAGCTGGAGTTCGCGCACGAGACCGCGCCGGCGGCTTCAGTGAACTGGTTCGACGCCATGGCTTACTGCCGCTGGCTCTCCGCCGAGTGGGGCCGGCGGGGTGCCCTCAGGGCCCGTCTGCCCACCGAAGCCGAATGGGAATTCGCGGCGCGCGGCGGATTGGAGGGGAAGCTGTATCCCTGGGGCGATGCGCCGCGAGTGTACGCCGCGGGCCGCTGGCAGCACGGTCCAGAGCCGGTAGCAACGTCCGAGCCGAACGGTTACGGCCTCTTCGACATGTGCGAGAACGTGCACGAATGGTGCTCGGACTGGTACGACGCCGGCTACTACGCCGTGTCGCCGGCGGAGAATCCGCAAGGCCCGGCGCACGGCCTTCGACGGGCGTCGCGCGGAGGGGCGTGGCGGCATCACATCAAGTTTTCGCGCTGTGCCGCCAGGAGCAGCATCCCGCCCGAGTTTCGGTATGCGGATTACGGGTTCCGGGTGGCGGTGGGTGGGTGACCATCGGATTTGGCCGCCGAGGTACACTGGTGACATGCAGGACCTGACCTCACGGATCACCGTCAACCCCGACCAGTGTGGAGGCCGGCCGTGTATCCGTGGGATGCGCGTTCGTGTCTCCGACGTGCTTGACCTCTTCGCCGCCGGCTTGAAGGCTCCAGAGGTTCTCCAGGAATTGCCCTACTTGGAGACAGAGGACTTGCAGGCCTGTCTTCAGTATGCTGCGCGCGAGATTGGCCACCCGGTTCTTGTGTCTCGATGACGTTCTGGATTGACGCGCAGATCTCCCCGGCGGTGGCGTTGGTTGGCGGATCGGTTTGCCGTGGAGGCATGCCACATCAGCGGCTTGAATCTGGTTGAAGCGTCCGACCCCACCATCTTCGATGCAGCACGGCGCGCAAATGCCATTGTGTTGACCAAGGACCGCGACTTCGCTGGCCTTGTGAAACGTCGCGGAGCGCCGCCGTACATCATTTGGATCACTTGCGGCAACACATCGAATCGCGAGATAATCCGCATTCTCGAAGTGACCTTCGAGAGAGCACGCGCCCTGGTTGCGTCCGGTGAGGTGATCGTGGAAATTAAGGGTTAGTCCTGTGGTGGTTTCGTTGCCTGCCACCGAATTGCGCCGCAACCGATTCGGCTTATGCGCAGCTCGCACAATCTATGGCACGTGTACTATAGAAGGTACAGGAGCAACACAGGATGACGGAAGACCCGGCAAGCGCCAGAAGGGTGAGTAAGAGACACATGGGTTCCAGCATTGATGACTTCCTGAAAGAGGAGGGGGTCTTCGAAGAAGCGCAAGCGCAGGCGGTTAAAGAGGTCGTCGCCTGGCAACTCGCCCAGGCCATGAAGGAAAAGAAAATATCGAAGAACCGCATGGCCACACTGCTCAAGACGAGCCGCACGCAGGTCGACCGGCTGCTGGATGCAAAGAACGATATCACGCTGTCGAGTCTCGAACGGGCCGCGGCCATGGTCGGCCGCCGAGTCACAATCCAGCTTGTGTAGCTACCGGCACATGCGATGGCGTGCGCGGCGAGTGAGTACGTCCGATCCACCGCGTTAGAGGGCTTGCCCCTTGGCGGCTTGCCCACGTAGCAAAAACGTTTTCGGCACCGATCCGTGGCCGCAGATCTTGAAGGACCCGAAGTCCTTGTACCAGTCATCTTCCGGCACTTCCGGATTCGAGTCAATCCAGAGCCGAAGACGATTGAGATCGGGGATGCCGATCGCCCGGTCCCTCATTCGGTCTGCCAGGTGCTGGCGGACGGCGGCCGGCAGGTTGGCCCACTTGTCGATTCTTGGCATCAGTTGCCAAAGACCATTCGGCCCATCTGGTCGCCCAGGCGTTTGACTTCGTCAGGATCGGTAGCGGCCCGGAAACGTTCGGCGAGGTCGAAGAACTCCTGTTGTTTGCGCTTCTCGGCCTCCATGCCGTTCTCGATAAGTTCTACCAGCATCCGGTTTGCACTCAGCCTGCGCGCCTTCGCCAGATTGCGGACCTGGGCCGCGACGTTCGCCGGCAGGCTAACGCTCTGCCGTACCGTCCGATTCGCCGTTCTCATGACACCATTATGCACCAAACTGGTGCAAGATAGGTGCGGGGAGGGCAGCGAGTTTGGGGGTTTCGTCGCCTGTCACCGAATTGCCTCCTACAGGTAACCCTCTGCCGGGCTTCGTAATGCAGCTACCACCTGGTTGGCAAACTCGCGTGTCAATTCCAGGTGGGCCTCTCCCCTGGCAGTATTGAGTATTAGCACGACCTTGCCGGTGGAACCCTCCATGAGTGCACACATGCCATTGATCGCCACGTTTTCATTGTGGAACAGGATGTTCAGTCTCTCTTCATCGGATTCGACGTTAGGAATGAGGTAGCTGCGTGCCCGTACCTGCATAAAGACCTTTCCGATCCGATTTTCCTCCCTGCCGGGTCAAAACGCAACCCCTCTGGAGGCATGCCCCAGCTACTTCAACGACGCGCTAACCTTCCCCCTATACTCTTCCGCCTTCGCCAGAATGGCCTTCTCATCCAGCGTAAGTATCTTCGCGTCGCGGACTACGGGCCTTCCGTTGACCATCACGTCGCGCACGTCGTCGGCCTTGAGTGCGTAAACCATCTGCGAGATGGCGTCGTATAACGGCACGGCGTTGGGGCGGTCGAGCCGCACCATGATCAGGTCGGCGCGCTTGCCGGTTTCGAGCGAACCGATTTCCTTCTCCAGCCCCAGCACGCGCGCGCCGCGAATGGTCGCCATCTCCAGCGCCGTGGCCGCCGGCAGCACCTGGGGATCAAGCGCCGTCACCTTGGCCAGCTTGGCGGCCAGGTCCATTTCCTCGAACATGTTGAAGTCGTTGTTGCTGCCGGCGGGGCCGTCGGGGCCGAGGCCCACGGCGATGCCCAGCGCCAACATGCGCACCACCGGCGCCACGCCGCTCCCCAGTTTCATATTGCTCGAGGGACAGTGCGCCACACCCACGCCGCGCGCCTTCAGAATCGCCATGTCGGCCTCGTTGACCCACACACAATGCGCGGCCACGGTGCGGCCGTTGAATACGCCGAGCGTATCCAGCACCTTGGTGGGCGTCATGTGACGCTGCGCTAGCGCATCGTCGCGTTCCTTTTTGGTCTCGGCCAGGTGGATGATCAGCGGGGCGTGGTACTTGTTGGCCAGCGCGCGCGCCGCCTTCAGCGTCGCGTCGGAATTGGTGTAGAGCGCGTGCGGCGCAACGGCCGGCACCACCAGCGGGTCGTTGCGAAAACGCGTGAGATAGCGCTCGGTGAACTTGAGCGCGTCGGCGGGCGTCTTGGCGTCAGCCACGGGGAAGCCGATGATTGTCTCGCCCAGCACGCCGCGCATCCCGGCCTCTTTGGCCACTTCCGCCACCACGTCCTCGAAGTAATACATGTCGGTGAAAGTGGTGGTGCCGCCCAGCAGCATTTCCAGGCAGCCCAGGCGCGTGCCCCAGCGCACGAACTCCGGCGAGACGTTTTTGGCTTCCGCCGGGAAGATGTACTTTTCGAGCCAGTCCTGAAGCCGCACGTCGTCCGCGATTCCCCGGAAGAGCGACATGGCGGCGTGCGTGTGGGTGTTGACCAGGCCGGGCGCCAGAATGGCGTCGGGACGGTCCAGGCGCTGTTTGGCCTGGAAGCGCTTGTCGATTTCCGCCTTGGCGCCAACAGCCACGATGCGGTCGCCGCGAATGGCCACGGCGCCGTTCTCAATCACGCGATGCTGGGCGTCTTCGGTGATGATGTAGCGGGCGCTCCAGATCCAGTCGGCGGGCCCAGAGGGCGCCTCGCCGGCCAGCGTGAAGACCAAGAGGAAAAAGCTACAGATACGAAACATCGAAGGGCTTCGGGAAAAGATCTTCTAGTCGATGGGTTTCGGTCTTGCCGCGCGGGTTCACCAGGACGAGTTCGATGTTGCCGCAGAACTCCCAGAGGATCTGCCGGCAGGCGCCGCATGGCGGTGTGAGGCGGTCGGTATCGGCGGCGATCGCCACGCGACGGAACTTGCGGACGCCCTCGGAAACAGCCTTGAAGACGGCCACGCGCTCGGCGCAGACAGTCAGCCCGTAAGTGGCGTTCTCGACGTTGCAGCCGGTATGAATGCGGCCGTCGATATCTTCGACGGCGGCGCCGACTCTGAATTTGGAATACGGGGCAAAGGCGTTTTCGCGGGCGGCCAGTGCGGCGGCGATCAACGCGGCGGGTGCGTCGGGCAAGGCTACGCCTCCAGTCTCGGCAGCAGCGCCTTCAAAAACCGCACCAGCGTCTCCCGCACCATGCCGCCGGTTTCCAACACTTCCTCGTGAGTGATCTTCTGCTCCGGCACGATGCCCGCCGCCATGTTGGTCACGCAGGAGATGCCCAGCACCTTCATCCCCATGTGGTTGGCCGCAATCACTTCGGGCACGGTGGACATGCCCACCACATCGGCGCCAATGGCGCGCAGGTAGCGGATTTCGGCGGGCGTCTCGTAGCTCGGCCCGAGCATGGCGGCGTACACGCCTTCGGTTATGGGGATGCAGAGTTCCACCGCCACCGCCTTGGCCGTCTCGCGGTACTTTCGCGAGTAGGCTTCCGACATGTCCGGAAAGCGCGGCCCGAGCGAATCGTCGTTCGGCCCCACCAACGGGTTCGAGCCTTGCAGATTGATGTGGTCGGAGATAAGAACCAGCGAGCCGCGCTCGAGCGTCAGGTTGATGCCGCCGGCGGCGTTGGTGAACACCATCGAGCGCACACCGATGGAGTGCAGCACCCGCACGCCGTACGTCACCTGTGCGGGCGAATAGCCTTCGTAGAGGTGCGCGCGCCCGGCCATCACGGCCACGCCGAGATCGCCGAGCTTGCCGACGATCAGCTTTCCCGCGTGGCCTACGGCGGCGGACCCCGGCAAGCCGGGAACATCGCGGTAGGGGATGTCCATCCGCTCGGTCAACTCGCCGGCGAATTCGCCCAGACCGCTGCCCAGCACAACCCCGATGGACGGCCGCAGCGGCGTACGCTCTTCAATGTATCGTTTGGCTTCCTCGGTCATAGCAACATCCCCGCAATACAGGCCGACATGAAGTTGGCCATTGATCCCGCGGCCACCGCCCGGATTCCCAGCCGCGCCAGGTCCGACTTGCGGTTGGGCGCCAGCGCGCCGATGCCGCCGATCTGGATGGCGATCGAGCTGAAGTTCGCGAACCCGCACAGCGCATAAGTGGCGATGGTGAAGGAGCGCGGATCGAGCTTCCCCTTCATCGGCCCCAGTTGGAGAAACGCCACAAACTCGTTGGTCACCAGGCGCGTGCCCAGCAGATTGCCGATGGCCGAGGCGTCGTGCCATGGCACCCCCATGATCCACGCCACCGGGGCGAAAACAATGCCGAAGATTTTTTCGAGCGACTCCGGCAGCCACCCCATCAGCGGCAGGCCATGGACAGCGCCGAGGATGCCGTTGCACATCGCGATCAGCGCCAGAAACGCGATCAGCATCCCGCCAATGTTCAGCGCCAGGTGCAGCCCGTCGCCCGCGCCCTGCGCCGCCGCATCGATCACGTTGACCGCGGTCTTTTCCACCTTGATCTCGACCTTGCCCGCGGTGACCGGTTTCCCCGTCTCGGGGATGAAGATCTTGGCCAGCATGATGGTGGCCGGCGCGGTCATGATCACGGCCGTTAGCAGGTGCACGATATCCACTCCCGCCACCTTCACGTAAGCCGCCATCACGGAGCCGGAAACGTGCGCCATTCCGGCGGTCATGACGACAAACAGTTCGGACTCCGTCAGGCCCGCCAGGAAGGGCCGGATGGTGAGGGGCGCCTCCGTCTGGCCCATGAAGATGCTGGCCGCCACGTTGAGCGACTCCGCGCCGCTCACCCCCATCACCTTCTGCATCAGCACCGCCATCCCGCGCACCACCCATTGCATGATCCCCAGGTAGTAGAGGATGGAAAAGAACGATGCGATAAAAATGACGATGGGCAGCACCTGAAAAGCGAAGATCACCCCGTACGGCCCTTTCTGAATGCCCAGCGGTCCGAACAGGAATAGGGTGCCGGCTTCGACGTATCCCAGCATGGCGTTGACGCCCGCGCCGATGGCCTGGAAAACCTTGCCGAAGTCCGTCTTCAGCACCAGCAGCGCGAAGGCGAACTGAAGGCCCAGGCCCCAGGCGAGGATGCTCAGCTTGATGTCGCGCTTGTGAACGGAGCACAGCCAGGCACTTGCCAGGATGACAACGAGGCCCAGGAACCCCGTGAAACGGCCCATTTTATCCCACTACTTCCAGAATGAGTTCCCGCTCGTCGGGTTTCTGCGCGGAGATGCGGAACGCGTCTTCCACCATCTCGGCGGCTTCTTCCACGCGCTCTTCCTTGGTGTAGTAGAGGCGGCACAGCACCGAGCCGGCGTCCACCTTTTCGCCGGCCTTGACTTCGAGGATGATGCCCACGGCGGGGTCGATGGTGTCTTCCTTCTTGTCGCGCCCGGCGCCGATCATGTTGGAAGCCGAGCCGATGTCCTCGGCGTCGATCGAGCTGACGTAGCCGCCGCGCGGCGAGGCCACCTCGCGCATGCCGGTGGCGTTGGGCAGCAACTCGAACTTGTCGAGCGCCTGCGGATTCCCGCCCTGCGCCGCCACCACTTGCTTGAACTTTCTGTAACCCGAGCCGTCCACCAGCTTTTCCTCGGCCAGGCGGCGCGCTTCGTCGAGCGTTGCGGCCTTCTTGCCGAGGTAAATCATGCGCGCGGCCAGCTCGATGGAGAGCTTGGTCAGGTCGTTCGGCCCGGCGTTTTGCAGCGTCTGCGAGGCCTCCATCACTTCCAGCGCGTTGCCCACCGCGTAGCCCAGCGGCTGGCTCATGTCGGTGATCACCGCCTGCACGCGTTTGTCCATGCGGCGGCCGATCCCCACCATCATCTGGGCCAGGCGGCGCGCTTCCACCTGCTTCTTCATGAAAGCGCCGCTCCCGACTTTCACGTCCAGCACCAGCGCGTCCACTCCCTCGGCCAGCTTCTTCGACATGATCGAGGAGGCGATCAGGGGGATCGATTCCACCGTGGCCGTGACGTCCCGCAGGGCGTATAGTTTGCGGTCCGCGGGCGCCAGACGGTCGGTCTGCCCGATAAAGCACAGCCCCAGTTCCGAGAGCTGTTTTTCGAATTCCTCGGCCGTCAGGCTGGTGCGGAAGCCGGGGATGGATTCGAGCTTGTCGAGGGTGCCGCCGGTGTGGCCCAGCGCGCGGCCGGACATCATGGGCACCACCACACCGGCGGCGGCCGCCAGCGGCGCCACAATGAAACTGGTTTTGTCGCCCACGCCCCCGGTGGAATGTTTGTCCACCTTCACGCCGGGAATGGAGGAAAGATCGACGGTGTCGCCGGAACGCAGCATGCATTCCGTGAGGCGGCTGACTTCGCGGTCGGACATCCCCGAGAAGAAAACGGCCATCAGAAAAGACGACATCTGGTAATCGGGAATGTCGCCATTGGTGTAACCTTCCACCAGGAACTCGATCTCTTCAGGAGCGAGCTCTTCCCCATCGCGTTTCCGCTGGATCAAGTCAACTGTACGCATTATCAGACACTTAGGCTAGCATCCCCAGGGGTGAAAAGTAAAGGAAGGGGTTCTTCGGTCAAAGCGGCCCCGGCTGCTGTTACCATAGATTCCATGACCCCCAATCAGCCCGGCCAGATGCCCCGCTTGCCCATCGCCGGCGTGAAGAACCTCATCGCCGTAGGTTCCGGGAAAGGCGGCGTGGGCAAGACTACGGTAGCGGTGAACCTCGCCGTCGCCCTGGCCTCGCTGGGCTATAAGACCGGCCTCATGGACGCCGACGTCTACGGCCCCAACGTGCCCCTCATGATGGGCATCAACCGCACGCCCATGGCCTTCGGCGAGCGCATCCAGCCCCTGGAACAATATGGCGTGAGGCTCATGTCCATGGGCTTTTTGAACCCCGGAGACAAGCCCCTGGTCTGGCGCGGCCCCATGCTGCACAGCGTCATCCAGCAGTTCCTGCGCGGCGTGGACTGGGGCGATCTCGACTACCTGGTGATCGACCTTCCGCCCGGCACCGGCGACGTGCAGCTTTCGCTCATACAGACGGCGCCCATCACCGGCGCGATCGTGGTAACCACGCCGTCCGATGTCTCGCTCGAAGATGCGCGCAAGGCGGTTTCCATGTTCCGCCAGGTCAAGGTGCCGGTCCTCGGAATCGTCGAGAACATGAGCTACCTCAACTGCCCGCACTGCCACCAGCGCATCGACGTATTCAGTTACGGCGGCGGCCGCCGCACGGCGGAAGAGATGCAGGTGCATTTCCTGGCTGAGCTGCCGCTGGACCCGCAGGTGCGCATCGGCGGCGACACCGGCAGCCCCGTCGTGCTGCGAAAGGGTGAAGGCGAGGCGTTCCTCGAATTGGCCAGGAACACGGTGGCGCGAACGGAGGAAGCCGCCACAGAGACAGGGCCGGATATCGAGATCGGCGAGTAGGTCTCGCGAGCTAAAGACCCTGTGAGGCCGCGAGCGCCACGCTCTTGCCGGAGTGGTCCAGAACCGTGATCTTCCCGTTCTCGAAAGTTACGTTGTCGATTCTGCTGAATCCCTCCGGCACCCTGGTGTAGAACATTAGGAAACGCGTCTCGATTTTCGATTTGGCCGGCAACCAGCGGAACGTGGGCGTCCCGAACAGCGGGCTCATCGCCACCGTTTCACGATGCGAGATGTCGAACGTCTGTGTCGAAAACTCCATACCGCGCGCCGCATGCTCGTCGCCCGTGAAGTTCATCCAGCTCATCAGCCACGGATAATCCTCGCGCCGGAATATGTACCCGAATACGAGGTGCTTCTCCAACTGCAACGCTGTCACAAATTCCAGTGTGCGGGCCGGGTCCAGTTGGCAACTGGCCAGGTCCAGCCAGTTATGATCCGTGGGAATGACGCGCAGGTCAGCCTGGCCGCCGTCATTTGTGGGGGCCATGGGCCACGTGAAATCCTTGTCGTAAACCAGGTGCCCGGGAATATTTCCGGGCTTATAGGGACGGACACGGCAGTTAGTAGCCGGCATATCCACCACCACTTTGCCTTTCTCCATAAACGGAGGACCAATAGTGGCGTGTTCGGCCCAGGAAATGGGCCGGTCCACTGAAAGCAGGCTTTCCAAGTCGCTGGTGACGCGGACCACGCTCTCGCCGTCCGCCAGCTCGATAGTCCGGGTGAATACTTCCTGCGCCAGCGGCAGCGTGGCCTGCATCACCACTGAGTGCACTGGCCCGGATTCATGATTCACGAGGATCTTAAAAATCTGCCTGCCGCTCTCGCCGTGAAAGGGCATGCCCAGAGCCGCTTCCTCCCGGGACGGAGCACCGAAGCCGTCCAGCGCCAGCATGTGAGTGACCGTGCCAAACGGGCTGAGAGGCTCTCCATCGCGCAGCAAGAGTTTGGAGAAGCTGCCGCCATTGGCCAGGGTCGTAAGTTCGATCTTATCGTTGGCGAGCAGGATCGGGATGGGCGCTGCCGCGGCCGCCCTGCCGCGTCCCGGAGCCTGCCTTGCCTGCGCCGATGCTTGCGATCCGCTGCTTACAGGCTTGTAAGTCTTGCTGAAACCATTCCGGGTGTTGGTCACCGTGAAGGTTCCATCGGATTCCGCCGACAGCTTGATCAGTTTATACTCGTCGGTCGGTTCCAGGTTGGCAATGAAATCGTCCGGCGGATTCGTATCTTTGGTCCCATTGGCCGAGTAGTGGTCCTGCCAGATGTCTTCCAGGCCGGGAGTGGCGCGCAAAATCGGCCAGGTTTGCGGATCGGCGCCTTTGGTCGCCCCATTGCCCATGATGGCCACTCGCGGGTGCACCGCGCCGATCAACTCCGGCGCGATCCCCTTGAACTGGCCGTGCACATTCACGTGATACACGTCCACCGTGCCAATCAGATTGTTAGGACAAACCAGCTCGTGACTGTGGTGCGCTTCCAGGTCCGCCAGATCTAACATGCGGAACTTTCCAAAGGTAATCAGCAAACCGACGGAGAGGTTGTCTTCCACGTCTCTCTCGAGCAAGGCCCGCTGGGGGTTAGTCGAGCAAAGCGGATTGGGCGCGCCCGCGCCTGGGAGCGGCTGCTGGATGAACTTCCCTGCGGCCGCCACCACCTGTACATCCACTCCCTTGAGTGGAATCTTGTCTCCCGGCTTGACTACCGTATGACCCACCTTCTGACGGACGGCATCGTAGGCCCCGAACCAGTCCGGCGGAGCGGCAGCAGGGGCTGGAGACTGAAAATCGCCGTGATCGTAGATATGCCCGATGGGGAGACGGGCCTCGAGCGCCGGGACATCTCCACGGTGATCGACATCGAAATGCGAGATCACCAGGTGGTCGATGCGCCGCAGACCAGCGGCCTTGACAGCCTCCAGAATTCGATCCGTGGATGCCGGCCGGTTGTTGAACGCGGGCCAGCCAACATCGATCAGCAGCGACTCCCCGGACGGAGAAACGAACAGGACACACTTGCCTCCCTCGACATCCACGGTATATACGTCGAGCGTGCCGGCGGCCGCCAGGACGGAAACGAGCAACGTCGAAAGCAAACCTACCTTGAGGATTCTCATGGTATTTCCTTTACCATCGCCACGGGCGCTTCTACAGCTTCGATCCCCCGGATGCTCCCCTGCCGGCTCGCACCGCTACCCGGCTGCCCGGCGCCAACCGCAACTGCCCCTCCGTCACCACCGTCTCGCCCAGTTGGAGACCTTGGTCCACCACCATGTCCTGATCCACGCGGGCGCTGGTAGAGACCGGCCGCATCTCCACCGTCCGATCCTGCTTCACCACGTAAACATACGAACCGTTCTGGCCGGTCTGGACCGCCTCGTTCGGAACCACGATGGCGTTCGGCTGGATGGTGAGCCGCAGGGTGACACGCACAAACTGACCCGGCCACAGCTTGCGGTCGGAATTGGCGAACGTGCCCTTCAGCTTGATGGTGCCGGTGGTCATGTCCACCGAGTTGTCGATGAACGTCAGCTCCCCGGTCTCTTCGTCTCCGGGGCTGTCCTGAGGCCCCGCGCGCACCACCAGTTTCCGCTCCGCCATGTAGCGCTTGATGCCCGGCAATTGAGCTTCCGGAACTGCGAACGTGACGTAGATGGGCTCGAGCTGATTGATGGTCATCAGCTCCACGCTGTTGGCCATCACCACGTTGCCCTGTTTCACGCTGAGGTTGCCCGTACGGCCGTCGATGGGCGACCGGATGCTGGTATAGCTGAGCTGCACGCGCGCATTATCCACCGCCGCCTTGCTGGCCCCGATGTTGGCTTTCGCGCTTTCAATAGCCGCTGCGTCCGCGGCTAGCGCCTGGCTGGAGGCGTCGGCGGCCGCACGCAACTGCTCGGACTGGTCCTTGGAAACCACGCCACCCTCGAACAACTCGGCATAGCGCGCGGCATTCGCCTGGGTGTATTTATTCTGCGCCGTGTCGCGCGCCAGGTTGGCCTGCGCCTGGCCCAGCGCGGCCTCGTTCTGCGCCAGGTTGGCAATGGCCTGGTTCAACGCGGCTTCGAACGGCCGCGGATCGATGGTGAACAGCAGGTCGCCGGTCTTGACGTAATCTCCCTCGTGGAAGTAGACGTTGGTCAACTGCCCGCCCACCTGCGCCTTCACGGAAATCGTGGAGTAAGCTTCCACGTTGCCGATGACCTGGATCTCTATCGGGACATCCCTCTGGGAAACCACCGCTACCGTGACTGGTACCTCGCCGGCGCCCTTTTTGCCGCCCTTTCCGCCGGGATCCCCGGAGGTGAATGCGCCGCTGTTCGAGCACCCGTATAAGAACAGGAGTGACACTCCGATAACGCTAAGATTCCGAAGCACTTGCAGGAATCCCCGTGGCCCCTCGCACCGATGGGCTAAGTGTATAGACATAAAACGATTTTCTACTCTGAAACGGCGGTAAGCCTCACCCTGATGTTACCGCGATCCGGCCATAATGGCTCTTCCGAGGCAACTATTTTGGAACTTTTTCAGAGAACGGGCCACCCGCCGCCGTCACTTCTTCTTCGCCGGCGTCTGGGTGTTGTCGTCCACCACGTCGCCGTATTTGATGGTGGACCGGCCAACGTATCGTTTGTAGTCCTGGTACCTCACCACCATGCGGATGTGCACGGCATCCCCATTCTTGAAGTGCAGCGTGTCGTCGGCGTGCGTGTAGGTGGGGAACCAGTACTTGCCGTCGATCTGCTCGCGGTAGGTTTCGAATTTCGGGAACTGGTTGTCGGAGCTTTTCCGGATCACGCCCACGCCCTTGCCGTAGGTCTTCACGATTTGCAGATCCCGGTCGTCCACCCAAGCCTGACCCTCGAAGTACCGCTTGCCCTGGACCGGCTTCTTGGGCTTGATCGAAAAGACATAGCAGCCGATCTCGTCCACCTTTTCGCGGCCCAGGTAGTGGATATCGTATTCCGGAATCTCCGACGTGGTCAGGACGAACGGCTGCACATTCCGCAAATCCTGCTCGTCTTCGGGTGTCAGCAGGATATTGCGGAGCGATATGACAGGCGCATATACCACTTTCTCCATGCGCTTGCCTTCCGGCGTGAAAATGATATCTTCCCACAGCTCCCACTTCCCGCCGGTTGGGTTTCCGCTGGCGTCCAGCTCCTCGAGTTTCACGGTCTGGCGATAGGTGTAGTTGTTGCGCGCCTCAGCGAACTCCGTCTCCTTGGCGGCAAACTTCTGGATGATTTCATCCGGATTGACGTTGTCGTCCGCCGCCCACATGGGCAGGCACACCGCGGCGATTGCGGTTGAGAGAACGACTCCACGCATTTTGGCCCTCCTACTTATGACGATATCACTTCCGCGGCAGTTTCCCGGCGATCGCCGCCTGCCGCAGCTTACTCCACTGGCGCCAGTTCGCGCCACTCCCGTCCCTGCGATTCGGCCACGCCGCGGTGCGTCACATAGCCTTCGTGTGTGTTGACGCCCTGGCGGAGGCCGCGATGGCGCGCGCAGGCGCCCTCCAGCCCGTGGTTCGCCAGCTCCAGCAGGTACGGGAAGGTGGCGTTGGTGAGCGCCAGCGTCGAGGTGTGCGGGACCGCCGCCGGCATGTTCGAAACGCAATAGTGGATCACGCCATCCACCACGTAGGTGGGCTCGGTGTGGGTGGTGGCGTGCGAGGTCTCGAAGCACCCGCCCTGGTCGATAGCCACGTCCACCATCACCGCGCCGCGTCTCATGCCGGCCACCATTTCGCGCCGCACCAGCTTGGGCGTCGAAGCCCCGGGGATCAGAGCCGCGCCCACCACCAGGTCCGCCGTCTTGAGGTTCTCGCCGATGGTCCACGCGTTGGATGCCAGCGTCACCACCTGCCCGTTGAAAATGTCGTCCAGCTCGCGCAGCCGGTTCAGATTGCGGTCGATGATGGTGACGTGCGCGCCCATCCCGATGGCCACCTTGGCGGCGTTGATGCCCACAATGCCGCCGCCCAGGATCACCAAATTCCCCGGCGCCACGCCCGGCACGCCGCCCAGCAGGATGCCGCGTCCGCCGTGGGTTTTTTGCAGGTATTGTGCCCCCACCTGCACCGACATGCGCCCCGCCACCTCGCTCATGGGGATCAGCAGGGGCAGCGAACCGTCCGGCTCCACTATGGTTTCATAGGCCACGCCGTTCACCTTGGCGGCCAGCAGTTGGTCCGTCAGTTCCGGCTGCGGTGCCAGGTGCAGGTAAGTGAACAGGATCAAACCGGGACGGAAATAGCCGTACTCGGCGGGCTGCGGCTCTTTGACTTTCACCACCAGGCCGGCCCTCTGCCACACTTCCGCCGCGCTCTTCAGAATGACGGCCCCGGTCTCCACGTACTCCCGGTCGGTGATGGAGCTGCCTTCTCCGGCATGTGTCTCCACCAGCACCTCGTGGCCCGCCTCGCGCAGCGCCGTGACGCCGCTGGGCACCAGCCCCACGCGCGTTTCGTGGTCCTTAATCTCCCTGGGAACGCCGATGATCATGAGAGTCTCTCTGAGATCAGGTTAGCACCACATGGATGTGGGGCGCGACCACTCCCTAAGACTTCGCCGCCTTCAATAGCCCGATCATGTTCCCGTCCGGATCCGCGAACCATGCAAACGTTCCGGTCGGAATCGCGATTGGCCCGACCACCTTCTTGCCGCCCAATTCGACGGCCTTGTCGAGCGCCGCCTGCACGTCCTCGACGTCCACGTAGAACATGGTGTAATGCTCCGGCTCGTGGCCGAGCGAGGTGATGTGACCCGGGATGCCCTGCGGACTCCCGGTTTGAATATTCGACGCGGGACCGGCGGCCGTGATCTGCCATCCGAACAGCTTCGCATAGAAATCGCCGGTCCTGGCGCGGTCGCGGCATCCGATCTCAAAATGAACAACTGGCCGTCCCATGGAATTCTCCCCCTTTTGACCGAGTAAGTTTGTCGCCGGAGCCGCCAACAAGAGCGCCGAGCGGCGTGTAAGCATGTTTTTCGATTGAACGTGATGCATCCTATTCCCTCCCTTGGCTCCCGGTTTCCTGTGATGTTATCACAGGCCGCCAACTATTTCTTCCGCCGCGCCACCACGCGCACGCGTTTGGTTTCGGAAATGGCGCCGGGGGTCAGCGCGTCATTGACGATCTCCGCCTGCTCCTGGCGGCTTGTGAGAGAATTGAAACGTGCAGAATTACGCCGTTGTCATCCATGAAGACCCGGATGGCGGTTTTTGGGGAGAAGTCCCTGCCCTCCCGGGCTGCTATTCCCAGGGCGAAACGGTGGATGAGCTTAAGCACAATATCCGCGAAGCCATCGCCGGCGTACTCGAAGTTCTGAAGGAGCAGGGGCGGGAGCCGGATTCGAACGTTCAGATCCTGGACGTGGCAGTTTGAAATCGATCACCGGTCCGGAGATGTGCCGGTTGATTGAGGCGAACGGTTGGTCGCTTCGGCGCATCAGTGGAAGCCACCATATCTATTCCAAACCAGGCGAGCGCAAGGTAATTTCAATTCCCGTACACGGCACCAAGAATCTGAAACCCGGACTTGCGGTCCGAATCGCACGCGATGCCGGGGTCAGCACGTAATCTCGCTACGAGCCAGGCGTGTTCCGGGTAAGCGGGGTCAAGGATCACGGTAGGCGACTCCTCGTCCACGTGCGTTTGCGTACCACTCGATGCTCCGTCCCAACCGGAGCCGTGCTGTCAATCCAAACAGGATCTCCTGTGCTTCGCCGTGTACGCGTCTGGCCTCCGCTTCTTTTGGGCGGTACGCGTCTTTGTGGACAACCCGATTACGTATCACGTTCGCGTCGGCGTCCAGCAGTTTCGCGAGCAGGATTCTCAGGCGCCCATCGCCCACGCCTTCAATCTCGCCACGTGACACCTTTTGCACTGCAGAGGCACTATCGGGGATCGCGAGGACGGCTCTCTCCGCGGCAGCTAACGATTGTGGCGCGACACCATCTACGATCATCCGCAGCACGAGCTTTCGCATCGGCTCAAAAGTGAGCTGCCTAACCCGTCGATAAAGCAGAGAGGTCAATCGGTTGAGTTGCGGCAAGTCACGTTCGCGATCTATGGCGAAGGTCCGATACAGGAGCTGTTCGTACAAAAAATGGTTGAAGAACAACTCATATGCCTGCGCTACGGTGAGAACGCACTGCATGTAGCGCTTCATCTGAATAAAGTCATGGGATTCAAACAACAGCATCTGATAAGCAGCGTTGATCGAGTCTCCATTGATGCTGAATGGGCAACCGCACTGTTGACAAGTAACCTGGCGGAATGCAATAGGCCTGAACGTCCGAAGGTCAGAAGCGCGATTGAAAATATTAGTGCACCTGCAGACCGGGCAGTCGGCTATGAAATTCTCGTAGGTCGCCATGGTTTTGCCCGAATAGGGGGTCATGCTCGTGCCTCCTGGTCAACGGTGTCCTGATCCGTGAAGTTGTCGATTCGCCGGTTTTGGCGTCCGCGCAACTCCGTCCATGGGCCGCTAGAATGCGCCGCTTGACTGTATCACGCCCATCCCGCTCCCTTGTAAAGCAGCGGCCTGTCGGCCTCAACAACGCGAGTCCGCCTGTCCAAATTCGCCGCCCGGCGGCGGAGCGCTTCACCGCACACGCTCACTTCTTCCGCCGCGCCACCACGCGCGTGCGCCGGGTTTGCGAAATGGCACCCGCCGTCAGCGCGTCGTTGACAATCTCCGCCTGCTCCTGCTGGTGGCGCTTGCCGGAACCGCCGGCGGGGCTGGCGCTCTCCGGCCGTCCCACATAGCGCAGCTCGCGCCGCGTGTCTTCGAGCAGCGCTTCGATCCACTCGCGCATGTAGCGCCAGGGGCCCATGTTGCGCGGCTCTTCCTGCGCCCACACCACCTCCGCGGTCGATGGATAGCGGGCCAGGATTTCGCGCGCCTGGTCCGCCGCGAAGGGGTAAAGCTGCTCCACCCGCACCAGCGCCACATGGCCGGCCTGGCGCTCTTCGCGCGCGGCCAGCAGGTCGTAGTAGACCTTGCCGGAACAGCACACCACCCGCGTGATGCGGCTAGTCTCGGCCGCGTTGTCGTCCAGCATTTCCATGAACCCGCCGGTCGAGAAATCGTGTAGCGTGGAAACCGCGCGCGGATGGCGCAGCAGGCTCTTGGGAGTGAAGATGATGAGCGGCTTGCGCGTGCCGCGGCGGTCGTGGCCGCCGTACATCTGGCGGCGCAGCAGGTGGAAATATTGCGCCGGGGTGGTGCAATTCGCCACCTGCATATTGTTCTCGGCGCACAGGGTGAGGTAGCGTTCGATGCGCGCGCTGGAGTGTTCCGGCCCCTGCCCTTCATAACCGTGCGGCAGCAGCATCACCAGGCCGCTGGGCTGCCCCCATTTCTGTTCGCAACACGAAATGAACTGGTCGATCATGATCTGCGCGCCGTTGGCGAAGTCGCCGAACTGCGCTTCCCAGACGACCAGCGTCAGCGGGTCGGCCACACTGTAGCCAAACTCGAAGCCCAGCACGGCATACTCGCTGAGAGAGCTGTCGAAGACGTCGAACCGCCCTTGGCCGGGCGAGATGTGCTGCAACGGAATGTAGCGCCGGCTGGTTTCGGAGTCGTAGAACGCCAGGTGACGCTGGCTGAAGGTGCCGCGCCCGGAATCCTGGCCGCTCAGCCGCACGGCCGTCCCTTCCAGCGCCAGCGTGCCAAAGGCCAGCGCTTCGGCGAACGCCCAATCGATATGCCCGCCCTTCTCAATCACGTCGCGCCGGCGCTCGACGAACCCGCGCAGCTTGGGGTGCAGGTGGAAACTCTCGGGGAAATTCGTCATCCCGTGGACGACCCGTTCGAGCACCTGCTGGTTCACCGCCGTGCGCGGGCAGAACGCGCCGATATCCTCGCTCGCCACCGCGCTCAGCTCCTGCAATTCGTAGTGCTCGGCGCGCTCCTGCGCGGCGCGGTAGGCTTCCGAAAGTTTTTGCGCCGCGGCCTGGTGCATGGCCCGGCACTCTTCGGCGGCGACGACGCCCTCGCGCACCAGGCGCTCCGTGTAGAGCATGGCCACCGAGGGGTGCTCCTTGATTTTGCGGTAGAGGATGGGCTGCGTGTAACTGGGGTCGTCGGCTTCGTTGTGCCCGTGCCGCCGGTAGCAGATCATGTCGATGACCACGTCCTTCTTGAACTGCTGGCGGTAATCGAAGGCGATCTCGGCCACTCGAATCGCGGCTTCCGGATCGTCGCCGTTCACGTGGAAGATGGGTGCCTGCACGCCGCGCGCCACGTCGGTCGAGTAGGGTGTCGAGCGCGATTCGTCGGGCAGCGTGGTGAAGCCGATCTGGTTGTTGATGATCAGATGAACGGTGCCGCCGGTGGAGTAGCCGTCGAGCTGCGAGAGGTTCAGCGTCTCGGCCACCACGCCCTGGCCGGCGAACGCCGCGTCGCCGTGCACCAGCACCGGAATCACGCGCTCGCGGCGGGTATCGCCAAGCCGGTCCTGCTTGGGCCGCACGATGCCTTCCACCACTGGGTCCACGGCTTCCAGATGGCTGGGGTTGGGTGAAACCGAAACCACGATCTCGCGGCCTTCCACGCGGCGGACGCCGGTGGCGCCCAAGTGGTACTTCACGTCGCCGGACCCCTGCGTGCTGGTGGGATCGATCTCGCCTTCGAACTCCGAGAAGATCTGCCGGACATCCTTGCCTACCACGTTGGCCAGAATGTTCAACCGGCCGCGGTGCGCCATCCCCACCACGATTTCGTGCACGCTGTTGGCCGCCGCCCGCTCGAGGATCTCTTCCAGAATGGCCAGCGCCGTCTCGCTGCCCTCCAGCGCGAAACGCTTCTGCCCCACGAAGCGCGAATGCAGGAAGTGCTCGAACTCCTCGGCCGCAATGAGATTCCGCAGAATGCGCAGGCGGGTTTCGCGGCCCAGCGGCCAGTTATTGGCCTGCGGCTCCATGCGCCCTTGCAGCCATCGTTTCTGCTCCGGCACCTGGATGTTCATGTACTCGCAGCCGATCTTGCCGCAGTACGTCTGGCGCAGCGTCTCCAGGATCTCGCGCAGCGTGGCCACCGGCTTGGGGCCGCCTTCGCCAATGGCCTCGCCCAGCGAGCCGGTGAGAAATTCGCGGTCCAGGTCCCAGATGGTGAGGCCGTAAGTTTCCGGATCCAGCTCGGGATGGTAGCTGGGCTCTGCGCCCAGCGGGTCCAGGTCGGCGATCAAATGCCCGCGCACGCGGTAGGCATTGATCATTTGCATGATGGCGGCTTCCTTGGCGATCTCCGGGCTGCGCGCGGAAGTCGTGCCCGGCAGCAGCGGGGCCCCCCGGTCTTTCTCCCAGCGCACCGGCTGGTGCGGCATGCGCAGGTGGGCGAAGACCTCTTCGTAGAAACCGTCCGCGCCATCCAGCAGTGCCTGCACTTTGGCCAGGAACAGGCCCGATTCCACGCCCTGGATGATGCGGTGATCGTAGGTGCAGGTGAGGGTCATCACTTTGCTGATGCCCAGCGTGGCGCGCGTCTCCTCGGCCGCGCCGTGGTATTCGGCCGGATAGTCGATGGCTCCGGCGGCGATGATGGCCCCTTGCCCGGGCATCAGGCGCGGATTCGACGCCACCGTCCCGACAGTGCCCGGATTGGTCAGCGAAATGGTGGTCCCCTGGAAATCGGCGGTGGTCAGTTTGCCCCCGCGCGCGCGGCTGACCAGATCGTCGTAAGCCGTCACGTATTCCTGGAAGTTCAGCGCGCCGGCGTTGCGGATGTTGGGCACCATGAGGTTGCGGCTGCCGTCCTTGCCGGCTACATCGACGGCGATTCCCAGGTTGACGTGCGGCCGCACCACGCGGAACGGCTGCCCGTCCTTTTCCGTGTAAGCGTGATTCAGCCCCGGCGATTCTCCCAGCGCTTTGACGATGGCCCACCCGATCAGGTGCGTGTAGGAGACTTTGCCGCGGCCGAGCAGGGTGCGGTGCTGGTTGATGATGCGCCGGTTCTCGTCCATCACCTTGACCGCGATGGTGCGCTGCGAAGTAGCCAGCGGGATGGCGAGGCTGGCGGCCATGTTCTCGGCGATGCGGCCGGCGGCCCCGCGCAGGGGTTGGAGCTGCTCGCCGGGGACCGTTGCCGGGCCGCCGTTTCCCTGGGCCGCGCGCGGCTTCTCGAACAGCCGTTTCCAGCTTTCATCCACCGCCGCGTGGTCGTGCAGATACTGTTGGTACAACTCGTCTTCGAGCCAGCTATTGAGGCCCATCTCCGGATCGGATTTCAAAGCCATGGGGGGACTTTCTTATCCCATGATAAACTGGCTTGTAATGGGGCCGCATTCTGGGTTATAGTGTTTCTGAACCGGGACTTTGATTCCGAGGAGGGATTCCATGAAGAAAGTGTTGGCTGTGTTTGCCCTGGCCACCGTGTCGGGAATGGCCGCGGATTGGACTGGCTACATCATCGACCAGGCCTGCTCGGGCAAGAAAGAGATGCTGGGAAACGTCGCTTGCGCCCAAAGTTGCATTAAGCGCGGATCGCCCGCCGTGCTGGTCACCGATGACGGGAAGATCTACAAAATCGCCGACCAGGCCAAGGTGACGGAATTCGCCGGCTTGAAGGTGACCATCACCGGCAAGATGGATGGCGACAGCATCAAAGTAGACAGCGTCAAGAAATAACCCCGCTTCAGCGCCGGCGGGCTTGCCGGCTGCCTTCCAAACGTTGGCGAGCGCAATGCTCGAGTTGCGTTCTGTCTAAGCGCGTTGCGACCCCAGTTGATGCCAGTCCACCTCCTTCATCTCAATACCAAAATAGTCGGCAGCCTTTTGAATGTTGGCAAACGCGAGATCCCGTTCGAAGTCAGTGACGTCCTTGACCTGATTGAACCTCGCGATCGCGTTGCGAACATGCCTTGCATCTGTCATCGGCTCTTTACGTGTACGAGGAAATGCGAAACAACTATCTGGCAGCGAACTTGTCTCAGCAGCGAAAAGTCGGCCGTGCATTTCCGAGTCATAAGGTTCCCATGTCGCTTCCGGCATATCTCCACCATCCATTTTGCAGGCTTTTAGACATTTTCGTCGTCTGCCTGCCTTGTTCCTTCAGCATTTGGTCTGCCAAAGTGGTGCTCCCTCGCAGGCCGTATAATCGAGGATAGAGCCGCCCCATGAGAAAGCCCTGGATCTACGGGTTCGCCATCGTGGCGCTGGTATTGTCGGTGGCGCTGGTCGTGTGGCAGGGCTCTTTCAATCCGTGGCAGTTCGGCCCGTCGGATCCCTACCAGACCTTTATTTTCTGGGCCACCTCGAGCCTCATCTTCGTGCTTATGGTGACCCTCGGGTTCATGCTGTTCCGCGAAAGCGTCAAGCTCTACGTTGAGCGGCAGAGCAACCGCGAAGGCTCGCGCATCAAGACCAAGCTGGTGGTGGGCGCCCTCACCCTGAGTTTCCTTCCGGTCTTCTTCCTGGTGCTCTTCAGCTACGAAGTGCTCAATCACAGCCTGGAAGCGTGGTTCCGAAAACCCGCCGACAACGAGGTGCAGCTCTTCGTCGAGGCCTCCGTCCTGCTCCAGCGCGACTTTCAGGACAAAGTGAACACCCAGGCCGCTCTGCTGGCCGCGCAGCCGGAGACCCGCCAGCTTTTGACGGATGGTGTGCCCACGCCCGGGTTCCTCCAGCACTTCTCCAAGACCCAGGGGTTGGTATCGGCGGCCATCCTTCCCGCTTCCGGCGACGCGCCGCTCGATGCCTCGGGGCCGTACACCGCCCGGCCCGACGGCCTCACGATCACCGCCCGCGCGCCCGTCACCGCCGCCGGCCAAACCATCGGCTATGTCGCGCTGGCTTCCCGGCTACCGCTGGACGTGGCGCGGCAAACCGCGGCCATCGAAAAGTACAACCAGCAATGGAGTGAGATTCGCAAGGGCAGCAAGAATTTCAAGCTGTTTTACGTGATGCTCATGGCCGTCATCACGCTCTTCGTGCTCTTCGTGGCAACCTGGATCGCGCTGTTCCTGTCCAAGCAGATCAGCATTCCCATCACCGCCCTGCTGGATGCCGCCCGCGAAGTGCGCGGCGGCAACCTCCAATACCGCGTCCAGGTGCGCGCCACCGACGAGCTGGCTTCCCTCGTCCGCGGCTTCAACCAGATGACCCAGGAGCTCGAGGCCAGCCACCTGGAGCTCGACCGCCGCCGCCGCTTCACCGAGGCCATCCTCGAAAGCATCCCCACCGGCGTCATCTCCATTGGCGCCGATGGCTCCATCCAGCGCGTCAACCAAGCGCTCTCCAGGATCTTCCCGGCCCAGCAGGCGGCCCGCGCCACCCGCCTCGAGGATCTCTTCTCGCGCGAGGACACCGCCGAAATCAAGTACCTCATGAAGCGCGCGCGCCGCACCGGCGTGGCTTCGCGTCAGCTCGAGCTGCGCACCGAGAACCGCAAGCTGCATCTCGCCGTCACGGTTTCCGCGCTCGAAGAGAAGCTCACTTCGGGGTTCGTGGTGGTGCTCGAAGACACCAGTGAGCTGCTGCGCGCGCAGAAGGCCGACGCCTGGCACGAGGTGGCCCGCCGCGTGGCCCACGAAATCAAGAACCCGCTCACCCCCATCGCGCTTTCCGCCGAGCGCATCGGCCGCCAACTCGACCGCCTCGATCTGCCGCCCGGCGCCGCCCGCATCGTGCACGAGTGCGCCGCCACCATCTCCAAGTCCGTGGAATCGGTGAAAACGCTGGTCGATGAGTTCTCTCACTTCGCGCGCTTCCCCTCCGCCCAGCCCGTGCGCTCCGATCTGAACCAGGTGGTGGCCGGCGCGCTGGCCGTTTTTGAGGGGCGCCTGGACGGCATTTCCATCGAAACCAGCTTCGGCGCGGGCTTGCCGCCGGTGAACCTCGACCGCGAGCAGTTCGAGCGCGCCGTGGTCAACCTGGTCGACAACGCCGCCGAAGCCATGCAGGATTCGCTGGTGAAGAAGCTCTATATCGCCACCCAGCCCGGTCCGGCCGAGACGGTCGAGCTGGTGGTCGCCGATTCGGGCTGCGGTGTCAGCCCCGATGAAAAGGAAAAACTCTTCCTGCCCTATTTTTCGACCAAGAATCGCGGCACTGGCCTCGGTCTCGCCATCGTGAGCCATATTGTGGCCGAGCACAACGGCACCATCCGGGTTGAGGACAATCTGCCCGCCGGCGCGCGCTTTACGGTGGAGATCCCGGCGCTCCTCGAGCCCGAGCCAGTCGAGACCACGGCGCACCCAGCCGCGGCCAAGGTATGAAGCAGCGGCGCATCCTGGTGGTCGACGACGAGCCCGGCATCCGCCAGTCCTTGAGCGGCGTTCTTGAGGATGAAGGCTACCACGTCGAGGCCGTCGAGAGCGGCGAGGCCTGCCTCTCCGCGCTCCCTGGCGCCGAGTTCGAGCTGGTCCTGCTGGATATCTGGCTGCCCGGCGTGGACGGCATGGAGGTGCTGGCCCGCATCCAGGAGGTTCCCTTCTCCGACCGCCCCCTGGTGGTCGTGATTTCCGGCCACGGCAGCATTGAAGCCGCCGTAAGAGCCACCAAGCTGGGCGCCTTCGATTTTCTGGAAAAGCCGCTCTCCATCGGCAAGGTTCTGGTGGTGGTCAAAAACGCGCTGGCGCACCGCGCACTGGCCATTGAGAACCGCCAGCTCAAGGCGGACAGCGGCTCGCGCTACCGCATCATCGGGGATAGCGTCCCCATGAAGGCCCTGCGCCAGCAGCTCGCCCTGATGGCGGGCACCAATGGCCGCGTGCTCATCTACGGCGAAAGCGGCACCGGCAAGGAGCTGGTGGCCCACGCCATCCACGCCCTCAGCCCGCGCGCCGCCCAGCCGTTCGTCGAGGTGAACTGCGCCGCCATCCCCGAAGAGCTGATCGAGAGCGAGCTGTTCGGCCACATCAAGGGCAGCTTCACCAGCGCCCATGAAACCAAGATCGGAAAGTTTCAGAAGGCCGACGGAGGCACCCTCTTCCTGGACGAAGTGGGCGACATGAGCCTGCGCACCCAGTCCAAAGTGTTGCGCGTGCTGGAAGAACAGCGCTTCGAGCCGGTGGGCGCCGCCGAATCCATGCAGGTGGACGTGCGCGTGGTGGCGGCCACCAACAAGCACCTCGAGGAGGAGATCGACCACGGCAATTTCCGCGAAGACCTGTTCTACCGCCTCAACGTCATCCCCTTCTTCGTGCCGCCGCTGCGCGACCGGCGCGAGGATATCTCCCTGCTGGCCGATCATTTCCTGAGCGAATTCACCACCGCCTACGGCCGCAAGCCCAAAGAGCTCACCGTGGAAGCCTACCGCGTGCTCACCCAGCATCACTGGCCGGGTAATGTGCGCGAGCTGAAGAACCTCATCGAACGCATTGTGATTCTCAACCCCCAGGTGCGGGTGGATGCCCGCCACATCCCTCTCGCCGCCCCGCGCCGGCAGCCGGATCGCGCCGCCGGCCGCTTCGGAAGCCTGCAGGAAGTGCGCGAAGCCGCCGAGCGCGAGTACATCCTCAAGAAGCTGGAAGAGACCGGCGGCAACGTCACCCGCACCGCCGAGCTGGTAGGCCTGGAGCGCAGCAACCTGTACCGCAAGATGAAAACCCTGGGCATCGGCCCCCCGCCCACGTGAAGACCCTGAATCTTTTGTGTCGAATTCCGCATCACCCCTGTGTATGAACAAGCTCTTTCTCACGGGAATGGTTATGACGGCTTCCCTCTTCGGAGCATCCAGCGTGCATGAGTTCACTTTGAACTCGATTGATGGCAAACCCGCCCCGCTTTCGGCGTACCAGGGCAAGGTTGTCCTGATTGTCAATGTAGCCAGCAGGTGCGGATTCACGCCGCAGTACGCCGGGCTTGAGGCGCTCTACGAAAAGTACAAGGACCGGGGATTCGTGATTCTCGGCTTCCCGGCCAACAATTTCGGTGGCCAGGAGCCGGGAACCAACGAAGAGATCAAGACCTTCTGCAGCACCAAGTACAACGTGACATTCCCCATGTACTCGAAGATCTCGGTGAAGGGCGACGACCAAGCGCCCCTCTATCAATTTCTGACCGCGGCCACGGGCAGCGAGATCCAGTGGAATTTCACCAAGTTCCTGGTGGACAAGAGCGGCAAGGTGGTGGCCCGCTTCGAGCCCAAGGTGACGCCGGAATCGCCCGACGTCACCAGTGCTATTGAGAAGGCGCTGCGGTAAACCGAGCTTTCAGCCATCAGAGCTTTCAGCCATCAGCTTTCAGCTTTCAGCTATCGGATATCGGCCGCGTTGGTCTTAGCTGAAAGCTGATCGCTGATAGCTGAAAGCTCTAAACTACAGCCATCAGCTTTCAGCTTTCAGCTATCGGATATCGGCCGCGTTGGTCTTAGCTGAAAGCTGATCGCTGATAGCTGAAAGCTCTAAACTACAGCTTTGCCCCGCACCAGGCGCAGTGAGACCAGCCGGGTTGGCCGGCATGGTGGCATTGCGGACACGCCGGCAGTATGCCGGCGCCGCAGACGGGACAAAACGCGTAGCCCTGTTTCACCAACGCACCGCACTTCGAGCAGTGAACGGGCATCGGGTCGCGGAGGATGAAATAGAGGATCACGCCGATGCCGTCGGGGATGAAGATCGCCAGCAGCGTCCACATCACGTAGCGCATGCCGCGGCGGCGGGCGTCGCCGTAGACGTAGCCAATCAACAACGTCAAGGCCGCCAGGAGGGCCGGCGGAAAGACGGGCAACATGATCTGGACCGCCAGGGGTATGTCTCTGTTCTGGGAAATGATCCAGATCATCAGCCCGGACATCGCCACAAAAACGATGGCGGCAATCACCCAGGCCGTGAACGGAATTACGTGCTTGCTTCGAGAAACCGGTGTCATCATACGCTCCTTTCAAGACGGCGGCGGGAAGCGAACATGACGGCCACCGCCCCGGCCGCCATGTACGCGGGAACGGTGGTCAACAAAAGCCACGCCAGCCAGCCGGCGCTGCCGGCAAGAAACCGGTAGAGGCCCCAGGTGGCCAGGGCCGCCATCCAGGCAAACAGGCCCGCGCCCACCGCCAGGATTGCGCCATGGCGCGGGCCGGTTTGGGCCGCCAGTTCCGCGGCCACGCGCGCCTCGGTGCGGGCCAGCAGGTGCGCCGGCGCCATGGGCGCGGGCAGGCGGCATAAATCGGCCGAGACAGCAGCCAGCTCCTCCAGCGCCGTCGAGCACTCGGCGCACTCGCGGACGTGCTCGCGCACGCGCCGCTCATCGGCGGCATCCAGCAGGCCGGCCGCGCTCAGCGCCAGCAGTTGGCGGATGGTCTCATGCGTGGTCATATCAAGTCTTCCTTGCGATAACGCGCGGTCATTTTCTCCCTCAAGGTTTCGAGCGCGCGCTGCACGCGGCTCTTCACGGTGGAAAGCGGCGCGCGCGTCACCTCCGCGATCTCTTCCAGCTTCATGCCTTCTTCAAACCGCAGTGTGAGGACTTCCCGGTAGGGCGCGGAAAGCCCCGCCATTTCCGCCGCCAGAATCGCCGTGCGCTCGGAAGCCATGGCGGCCGAGAGAGCGTCCGGCTCCGCGGCGGCGAGCTCGCGCCCGGATTCTTCGAGGCTTTCGCCGGCCTTGCGCCGCAGCAGGTCCATGGCGGCGTTGTGGGCGATGGCGAACAGCCAGGTATCGAAGCTGCGGCGCGAATCGTAGCCGTCCATCTGGCGCACTACGTTGAGCCAGGTCTGCTGGAACAGGTCCTCGGCGGCGGCCGGCTCCCGCACCAGGCGCCTCAAGTACCGGTAGAGACGATGCTGATACCGCCCCACGACACACGCCAGGGCGGCGGAGTCGCGGCGCCGCAGCCGAACGATTTCGTCGGGTTCCGCCACGGGCACGTCCTCGAAGAGTGCAGCTTGGTAAATCATAACCGCACTCGGGTATACGTGTCAGGAGGCAGAAAAGACGCACGCCCGCGCCATGCGGCAGGCGATCGGCGTGCCTGCCGCTACGCGCAGGGTGAACGGATAGACAACCAGAAGGGCCAGGCCGCCGGCTACGGTCCCGCGTTGGACCAGGTCACGTAGAACCCCCCATTCGACACGCTCGAAGGCTGGGCCTTGACGCTGTGTGGCGCGGCCTCGTCCACCATGGTGATCTCCTGAACGTTGCTGCCGAACGATGCAATCGGTCCGCTGGTGCCTTGCACCGTGGCGGTGCCGGAGTTGAACGAGACCGAGCCGAAATCGGCCAGCGGCAAGATGCTCCCCGCTCTCCCGCAGCAAGGGGCTTCCGCGATCCATTCGGCGGAGGACTCGTTCGCGGACGGCGCCGTCGAGGTGATCGTGTACGTCTCGCCCTTCGAGAGGTCCGCGATCGTGACCGTGAATTTCGCCCCCGATCCGCGACGTCCGACGCTGGTGGCCTGGCCGGCGTATTTCACTTCCGCGGTCATCGAGTCGCCGGGCTGAATGGCACCAGAAAACTCGATCACGTAAGTGGGATTCGGATAAAACTCAAACCAAGCATAGTAGGTTGGCGTCCCACTCTTGCCGGTCAAACTTTCACAGTCGGAATCCGTCCCGGTCTGCTCGACCGAATCCGAAGAGAATCCGTCGAGGCCGACCCAGAAGGACGAGTACCCTGTGGGAGTCGTCGTGCAATTAACGGCCGGAACAGTCCACGAGCCTTTGGCGTCGGTCACCGCGCCGCTCGAACCGGTGACCGCATAGCCGCCCCAGTTATAGCTGTCATACTGCTGGTTTTCGCGGCGTCGATGAATCCTGATCGGACCGTGACGGCGTGCCACGGCCACGGCTGTGGTGGCCGGCGCGCGTTGCCCGCTCATGGGGATTACCGTGGCCAGCGTGGCAAGCACTCCGGCACAAAGTCCCAAGTAGATCATTCGGCGTGATTTCATGGCATTCCTCGCGAGTAGTTTACACTGGAGCGCGCGGTGCAATCAGTTATCGTCAGTAAGTAGTACTACTAGTACTTAACCTTTGTTACGAATGCCGCCCGATGGCGGGCGACCGACCGCGAACTTGGGCGCTCCAACCCAGCCGCTGTGCTGCCTCCGCAGTGGTGTTAACATGAGGAACTATTCTGTAGCCGGTTATGGACCACATCCTCTCGATTGTTCTGTTCACGCCTCTGGTTGGCCTCTTGCTGCTGCTGTTCATTCCCTCGTCGAATGCGCGCGCCATCAAGTTGTGGGCCAATGTGGCCTCTTTCGTGGGCTTTTTGGTTTCCCTCCCGCTGGTCTTCTATTTCGACCGCACCAAGGACTTTCAGTTCGTCGAGAGGGCCCCCTGGATCCCCACCCTGGGCGCTACCTATCATATCGGTATCGACGGGCTTGGATTGCTGCTCGTGATGCTCACCACGCTGCTCGGCTTTCTCTCCATCCTCTCGAGCTGGAACGCCATCCACGAACGGCTTAAAGAATACTACTGCTCCTTCTTGCTGCTGCAAACCGCCATGCTGGGCGTTTTCATGGCGCTCGATTTCCTGCTGTTCTTCGTCTTCTGGGAACTCGTGCTGGTGCCCATGTACTTCATCATCGCCATCTGGGGCGGCCCGCGGAAAGTCTATGCGGCCATCAAGTTCATTATTTACACCCTCATCGGCTCGGTGCTGATGTTCTTGGGCATCCTCACCCTGTACTTCCAGCACTACATGCAGTTCCAGGTGTACAGCTTCGATATCGCCGATCTGATGCGCACCCAGGTCTCCGCCGGCGTCCAATGGTGGGTCTTCTGGGCCTTCTTTGCGGGCTTCGCGGTGAAGGTGCCTATGTTCCCGTTCCACACCTGGCTCCCGGATGCGCACGTCGAAGCGCCCACGGCCGGGTCCGTGATTCTGGCCAGCGTTTTGCTGAAAATGGGGACGTACGGCTTCCTGCGCTTCTCGGTGCCGCTGCTGCCCGATGCCGCCAAGGACCCCGCCATCGTCACCGTGATGGCGGTTCTTTCCATCATCGCGATTGTCTACGGCGCGCTGGCCTGTCTCATGCAGAAGGACTGGAAAAAGCTGGTGGCCTACTCCTCGGTGAGCCACCTGGGCTTCTGTACGCTGGGGATTTTCGCCCTCAACCCAGCCGGAATCTCCGGCTCCATCATTCAGCAGATCAACCACGGCATCTCCACCGGCATGCTCTTTTTGATCGTGGGCATTGTTTACGAGCGCCGCCACACCCGCGAGATCTCCGAGTACGGCGGGCTGCTGAAGGTGATGCCGGTTTTCACCGTGGTGTTCGGCCTGGCGGCGCTCAGTTCCATGGGCATGCCGCCGTTGAACGGGTTCATCGGTGAAATCACCATCCTGGGCGGCGCCTACCAGGTTTCCCTCAACTGGGCGTTTTGGGCGGTAGTGGGCATCGCCCTGGGCGCGTCCTATCTGCTGTGGCTGTTTCAGCGGACCATGCTCGGTGAGGTGAAGGAGAAGAACCAGGCGCTGAAAGACCTGAGCTGGCGTGAAATCGCCGTCTTCGCGCCGCTATTGGTGTGGGCATTCTGGATCGGTCTCAACCCGCAGCCCTATTTCCACGTGCTGGACCGCTCCGTAGCGCAGATCGTCGAGCGCGTGCATCCCGGCTACTACACCCAGCGCCATCTGCCCAACCCGCTCGAGCTGCAAACGCCGCCCGCCGCCGCAGCCAACCGGTCCCCCCTGTCGCCAGTCAAGCAAACCGAATAGTTCCAATGACTCGCTTCCTGCGATCCGCCTGGATTTGGGCTGCGACTGTATCGCTGGTTGTGCTTTGGGTCCCGCTGCTGGCCACCGTCAGGCTCTTTGACCTCGACCCGCGCCGGCTGCGAACCGGCCGTTGGTTTCGCAAGCTGGGTCCCGTCCTCGCAAAAGTCAACCCCTGGCGAATCCACGTGTCCGGCCGGGAACACGTGAACGCGAACCAGGTGTATGTCATCGTCAGCAACCATCAGTCCATGGCCGATATCCCCGTGATTTCGCACCTCAAACTGGATACTAAATGGCTCGGCAAGGCGGAGTTGTTCCGGTTTCCTTTTTTGGGCTGGATGCTCCGCATGGCGGGGGACGTGCCCATCGACCGATCCAGCCGGCGCGTGGGCGCGAAAGCCATGTTGCAGTGCGCGCGATACCTGCGCCAGCGATGTTCGGTGGTTTTCTTCCCCGAAGGAACCCGGTCGCCCGACGGGCGGGTCCTGCCGTTCAACGAGGGTCCATTCCACCTGGCTGTTCGTGAGCAGGTCCCCATCTTGCCGCTGGTGGTGGAAGGCTCCGGAGCGGCTCTGCCGCGAAACTCGTGGATTTTTGGGCCTGCCCAGGATATCCATCTTCGGATACTGGAGCCGGTTCCCGTCGACGGCTGGAACATGGAACAAGTTCCGGCGCTGCGGGATGCCGTCCGGCAAAGAATCGTGGACGAGCTGGACCGGCTGCGCGGAACAAATCGAAAATCCTGACCCTGGCGCACTGTGCCCGCCATTCACTGCTTTTCCGATACGGATTACGGGGCTTCCCTGTTATAATCGTGTCCAACTGTCTTTCTTTATGCCTCTTAAGCTTTTCGCGCCCAATCACGGCGCCGACAAGAAGATTTTTTTGCTCAAGCCGCGGGGCTTCTGTGCCGGTGTCGTCAGGGCTATCGACGTGGTGAAGATCGCTCTGGATCTGTATGGGCCTCCGGTCTATGTTCGCAAGGAGATCGTGCACAACAAGCACGTTGTGGATGAATTGCGGGAGGCCGGGGCCATCTTCGTCGAGGAGCTGGACGAAGTGCCCGCGGGAGCGAGGGCCATCTTCAGCGCGCACGGCGTGGCGCCCTCGGTGCGAAGACAGGCCAGGGAGCGCAAGCTGGATGTGATCGACGCCACCTGCCCGCTGGTCACCAAAGTGCATCTGGAGGCGGTGCGGTTCGCGCGCGATGGCTACAGCATTGTGCTTATCGGGCACAGGGACCACGATGAGGTGATCGGCACGCTGGGCGAAGTGCCGGATCGCAGCTACCTGGTGGAAACCCTGGACGATGTCGACCGGCTGGAGCTTCCCGATCCCACGCGTGTGCGATTCCTCACGCAGACTACTCTCAGCCTGGACGAAACGCGCGACCTGGTCAACCGGTTGAAGGAGCGCTTTCCGCACCTGCAAGGGCCGCCCGCGCAGGACATCTGCTACGCCACCGAGAACCGCCAGATGGCGGTGAAGGCGATTTCCGAAGCCATCGACCTGCTGCTGGTGGTCGGTTCGGAAAACAGCTCGAACTCCAAGCGGCTGGTGGAGGTAGGCGACAATTTCGGAGTGCGCTCGCACCTGGTGAACGATTGCTCCGACGTGGACACGGCCTGGCTGGATGGCGTGAAGGACGTAGGGGTGACGGCGGGAGCTTCGGCGCCCGAGCACCTGGTCCGGTCGCTGATCGAGTTTCTGCGCGAGCATGGCTTCCGCCAAGTGGAGGAGATCGAGCTGGTGGACGAAGACGTGCGGTTCTCGCTGCCCGCCGAACTGACTGTGTCCATCCGATGAGCGCCCCGGTACAAGTCGAGAACACGCTGGCGTGCCCGCTGGGTCCGGCTTCCGCACAGGCCATGCGCCGCGCCGCCGCGCACCTGGCCGGCCTTCAGGCGCGCGACGGGCACTGGTGCGCCGAGCTGACCGCCGACACCACGCTGGAATCCGATTACATCCTCTTCCAGTTGTGGCTCCATCCCCCGGCGGGCGCCGGGTGGGAGCCCCGGACCCGGACCGTGATCGACAAGGCGGCGCGCTCGATTCTCGACCGGCAGCTTCCCGACGGCGGCTTCAACATCTATGTCCAGGGGCCTTCCGAGGTGAGCGCTTCGGTCAAGGCCTATGTGGCGCTGAAGCTGGCGGGAGTGCCGGTAGACGACGCGCGCATGGAGCGGCTGCGCCGGCGCATTCTCGAGCTGGGCGGCATTCAGGCGGCCAACAGCTACGTCAAGGTCAATCTCAGCCTCTTCGACCTTTACCCGCGCCGGCACTGCCCCAACATTCCGCCGGAAGTGGTGCTGCTGCCGTTCCATTTTCTATACCAGATGTCGGCGTGGACGCGCGCCATCGTGGTGTCGCTGGCCATCGTCCATGCCGCCAACCCGCGCCGTCCGGTTCCGCCCGGTTTCACCCTGGACGAAATCTGGCTTCCGGGCGTGAGCCCCGCGTTCCACAAGGATCCCCGATGGCTCACCTGGCGCAACGTCTTCCTGACCGTGGACCGGCTGCTGAAGTGGTGGGAGCGCAGCGGATCGAAGAGCCTCCGGCGGAAGGCCATCGAGAGAGCCCGGGAGTGGATTGTCGAGCGCATGCACGGCTCCGACGGGCTGGGCGCGATCTATCCGCCCATGATGTACTCGGTGATGGCGCTGGACGCCCTCGGCTATGCCCAGGACGACCCGCTGCGGGTGGAGGCGTTGCGCCACTTCGACGACCTCATGGTGGACGATGGCGAGCGCTTCTTCTTCCAGCCGTGCTTCTCGCCGGTTTGGGACACCGCCATCGGCGCCTACGCCCTGGCCCAGAGCGGCGCGCACCCCGCGGCAGTCGGCCGGGCGGCCGATTGGCTGCTGGCCAACGAGGTCCGGCGCAAGAGCGACTGGTCCGTTAAGCGGCCCCACACCGAGCCTTCCGGATGGGGCTTTTTTTACCGCAACGAGCACTATCCGGATATCGACGACACCGCCATGGTGATGCTGGCGCTGAGCCAGGCGCCGGGGGTGCCCTCTGGGCCCGATGCCGCGGCGCAGAAGGCCTGCCACCAGCGGGCGCTCGACTGGCTGCTGGCCATGCAGTCCCGCGATGGCGGATGGGCGGCTTTCGACGCCGACAACAACTGGAAGTTTCTGAACAACGTTCCCTTCGCCGATCACAACGCCATGCTCGATCCCACCTGCCCGGACATCACCGGGCGGGCTCTCGAAGCGCTGGCGGCACACGGGGTGGGCCGCGACCACCACGCGGTGCGGCGCGGCGTCCAGTGGCTGGTGAAGAACCAGCAGGCCGATGGAAGCTGGTACGGCCGTTGGGGCGTGGCGTACATTTATGGCACTTGTTTCGCCCTGCGGGGCCTGGCGGCGTCGGGGGAGAGCGACCGCGAAGCCCACGTTCTGCGCGCCGGCGAGTGGCTGCGCTCCATCCAGAACGCCGACGGCGGCTGGGGCGAAAGCTGCGCCAGTTACGATAACGGCGTCTACACTCCTGGGCCGAGCACGCCTTCGCAAAGCGCGTGGGCCATCCTGGGCCTGATCGCCGGAGGCGACGCCTCCAGCTCCAGCGTCGGGCAGGGCATCGAATACCTGTTGCGGACCCAGCGCGCGGATGGAAGCTGGCGGGAGGAGCTGGCCACCGGAACCGGGTTCCCCAAAGTGTTCTACTTGAATTATCACTTGTACAAAGACTATTTCCCGCTGCTCGCGCTGTCTTCGTTCGTGAAGGCCCGGGCGAACTCGAATGGATAGCTTATGAAGTTTCCAATCGCCATGACCGCCGGCCTGGCCGGATACATTATCAGGAACAAGATGCGGCCCCGTCCGGAGTGGCAGAAGAACGCCGCGCCGGATGCCGGTGCGTCGGCGTCCAACCCGTTCCGTATTCTGCCGCCCAAGAACGGCGGGAGCGCCCCCGGGGCTCGCCAGCCGCACCCCATGATCGGCAAGCGTTTTCCCATCGTGCTGATGCTCGAGCCGCTGCACGCCTGCAACCTGACGTGCACCGGCTGCGGGCGCATTCGCGAGTACCAATCCAGCATCGCGGAGCGGGTGCCGCTGGAGGAGTGCCTTCTGGCGGTAGACGAGTGCGGCGCGCCGGTGGTCTCGATTTGCGGCGGCGAGCCCATGATGTATCCCCAGATCGGCGATCTGGTGGCGGGCATCCTCGCGCGCAACCGGCATATCTATCTCTGCACCAACGGCATGTTCATCAAGCGGCGCCTGCGCGAATTTGAGGCCGACCGGCGCTTCTACTTCAACGTGCACCTGGACGGCATGGAGAAGACCCACGATATGTGCGTGGAGCGCGAAGGCGTGTTCCGGGAAGCCATCGAGGGCATCAAGGCCGCCAAGGCCGCGGGCTTCCAGGTGTGCACCAACACCACCGTCTATAAAGAGACGGAGATGCGCGAGATCGAAGAGCTGTTCGAGTACCTCCGCCAGTTCCACGTGGACGGCCACCAGATCGCGCCGGGGTACGGCTACTCCGCGGTGGACGACCGGGAAATCTTCCTGACGCGCGATGACATCCACGAAAAGTTCAAGGACATCGATCGCATCGCCGCCAGGTACGCGGTGCGGCAGACGCCCATGTACCTGGAATTCCTGAAGGGCGAGCGCGAGTTGCCCTGCACCGCCTGGGGCAACCCCACCTACAACGTGAAGGGCTGGAAAGGCCCGTGCTACCTGATCACGGATGGGCACTACAAAACCTTCGAAGGGCTGATGACCGAGACGCCCTGGGAAAGCTATGGCCCCGGCAACGATCCCCGCTGCGAGCATTGTATGATGCACTGCGGGTTTGAGCCTTCCGCCGCGTTAGGCATCAACGCCGGATTAGCCGACAACTTGAAGATGCTGGCATGGACACTGCGATAAGAACTATGGCCGCCGATGCACACCCATGAACGTGGATTGAAAACAAAATTCTTATCCGTGTTTATCTGTGTTCATCCGCGGCTAGAGTTGATTTCTTCCCGCTTCTTACGTTCGCGGCCCTGATATGAGACCTGTTCTGGTCACGGGAGCTTCCGGGTTCCTCGGATGGCACGTGGCCCGCCTGCTTGGGGAGCGCGGGCACGCGGTTCGCGCCCTGGTGCGCGCCGGCAGCCGCGTCCCGGAGCTGGACGTGGAATGCGTCACCGGCGACCTGCGCGACGACGCCTCGCTCCAACGCGCGGTGGCCGGTTGCGAGCTGGTTTTTCACGTCGCCGCGGACTACCGGCTGTGGGCCAGGCATCCCGGCGAGCTGTACCGGTCGAACGTGGATGGCACACGCAATTTGCTCGAAGCCGCCAAAAGCGCCGGCGTCGAGCGAGTGGTCTATACCAGCACCGTAGGGTGCATCGGGATTCCGCGTGGCGGCATCGGGGACGAGGACACTCCCGTCTCGCTCGAAGATATGATTGGAGACTACAAGCGCTCGAAGTTTCTGGCGGAGAAAGCGGCGCTGGAGTTCGCGCGCGACGGGCTTCCGGTGGTCATCGTGAACCCTACGGCGCCGATTGGCGATCATGACGTGAAGCCCACCCCCACGGGCAAGATCGTAGCCGACTTTCTAAGCGGCGGCATGCCGGCGTTCATCGACACGGGGTTGAACGTGGTGGACGCGCGCGACACCGCCGCGGGCCACTTGCAGGCCTGCCAGCACGGCCGGACGGGAGAGCGGTACATTCTGGGGTCCGAGAATCTGACGCTGGCCCAGATTTTCGCGAAGCTGGCCAAGATTACCGGCCGCCAGGCGCCCACTGTGCGCCTTCCGTACGCCGTGGCATGGTGCGCGGGCGTGTGCAGCACTTTATGGGCGGACCTCACTGGCATGCCGCCGCGCGTGCCCCTGGATGCGGTCCGCATGGCGAGGAATAAGATGTGGGTGACCCATGAGAAAGCGCGGCGCGAGCTGGGTTTCGAACCCGGTCCGGCAGAGACGGCGCTGGCCCGCGCGGTGGAGTGGTTCAATAGGACCGCTGGCGCCCGATGAGGCTGCTGCTGATAGCGTCCACCCCCATGGAATTTCGCGGCCTGCGTGGGGCAGGATGGCATCCTGCGCGCCGATTGGGAATCGGCGCCGGCGCCGTCGATTGGGCGCGCACAATCCGCTTGGCCAGCCATGAATTGCTGCTGGTTGCCAATGGAGCCGGCGCCCGGCTAGCCGCCTCCGCGGTGGACGCCGCGTGCCAGGTGTTTCAGCCCGACGCGGTAATCAGCACCGGGTTCTGCGGCGCGCTCGACCCTCAGCTCCGCGTGGCGGACGTGGTGGTGGGAACCAGCGTGGTGGCGGCGGATCGCCGCTATGAGGCGCTGCCGGTCTCGAGCGAGGCCCCTCACCACAGCGGCGTGGTTTGCTCGATTGACCATGTGGCGCAAACCGCGGAGGAAAAGCGCCGCCTGCGCGCCGGCGGAGGGATGGTGGTGGAAATGGAGGCCGCGGGAGTGGCCGCGCGCGCCGAAGCTCGCGGGTTGCCTTTCTATTGCGTCCGCGTGGTGACCGATTTGGCGGGCGAAACCATGGCGAATGACTTCAATGCCGCCCTGCGCGCGGACGGCCACTTCGATACAATGATAGTTCTAACAGAAACATTGCGCCGTCCTTTTGCCCGGCTGCCGGAATTGTACCGGCTGCGGCAGCGTTCAGTCCGGGCCGCGCGTGTGGTGGGGGATTTTTTTGCCGACTGCCGATTCTGACCCGACGGCTGTACCCGAAACTATGCGCGCAGCCGTCTATCGCGGGCAGAGCGTGGTCGGTATCGAGGAGATCCCCACGCCTGCGATCGGGCCCGGCGAGATTCTGATACGCGTGGAGGCTTGTGGCATCTGTCACACCGACCTCAAGAAGATCGAGCACAACTTGCTGGCGCCGCCGCGCGTGTTCGGGCATGAGACGGCGGGCGTTGTGGCGGCAGTGGGGGCGGGCGTTGCCAAGTACCAGCCGGGCGACCGGGTGGTGGCATTTCATCACATCCCGTGCCTGGAATGCTTCTATTGCCGGCGCAAGATTTACGCCCAGTGTCCGGTGTACAAAAAAGTCGGCATTTCGGCGGGTTTCGAGCCGGCGGGAGGAGGGTTTGCGCAGTACGTGCGGGTAATGGACTGGATTGTGGAACGCGGCGTGGAGAGAATACCCGACGGAGTTTCCTTTGAGCGCGCCACTCTGGTGGAGCCGCTCAATACGTGTCTGAAGGCCGTGGTGCAATGCGATCCGCAGCCGGAGGATTTCGTGGCCATCCTGGGCCAGGGGCCTATCGGACTGATGTTTACCATGCTGATGAAGCGCCGGGGCGCCCGCATTGCGGCCACCGATACCATCGGCGAGCGATTGCGGATGGCGGCCAGGTGCGGCGCGGAATTCACCTGGGACCCCCGCACCGTGGATGTCGCCTCGGAAGTCAAGCGCCTCACCGGGGGACGCGGCGCGGACCTGGTGATTGTAGCGGTGTCCGCCCGCGGCATCGTCGACCAGGCCATGGCTTGCTCGCGTCCCGGCTCCCGCATCCTGCTTTTTGCCCAAACTTCGGCTACGGAACGCATCGAGGCCTCGGGGGCGGACATTTGCGTAGGTGAACGCAGCCTCCTGGGGTGCTATAGTGCATCAGTGGACCTGCAAGCCGAATCCGCGAACCTGGTTTTTGGAGGGGAAATTCCGGTGGAGGACCTGATTTCTCACCGTTTACCTTTGGTTAAAATTCGTTCAGGAATCGATTTGGCATTGCATCCAGGACCTAAATCATTGAAAATAATCGTTCAGCCACAGAGGTGGTCATAGTGAATAGCCACATGATGGCTGCCGTGCTTTACGGTAAGGAACACTTGCAAGTGGAGCCGGTAGCCGTACCCACAATTAATCGCGGAGACATTCTCGTACGAGTGAAAGTGGCGTTGACCTGCGGCACCGATGTAAAGGTCTTTAGCCGTGGGTATCACGCCCGCATGATCGTGCCCCCGGCTGTGTTCGGGCACGAACTGGCCGGCGATGTAGTCGCGGTGGGCGAGGATGTCACGCAGTTCTCGGTCGGGCAGCGGGTGGTGGCGGCCAACTCGGCCCCTTGCGACAAGTGCTTTTTCTGCCGGCGCGGGTTGCAGAATCTTTGCGAAGACCTGCTGTTCAACAACGGCGCCTACGCGGAATACATCCGGATTCCGGCGCGCATCGTCGAACGCAACACCTATCTCATTCCCCGGCACGTGGGATACAGCGACGCGGCGCTGGTGGAGCCGCTGGCCTGCGTGGTTCGCGGGTTCGAAGAGACCGTTCCGCGGGAAGGCGACACCATCGCCATCATCGGGCTGGGCTCCATCGGCTTGATGTTCGCCAAGCTGGCCAAGCTGTACGGCTGCCGCGTGATCGCGGTGGGGCGGCGCCGAACCCAACTGGAACGGGCGGCCGCGCTGGGCGTCGACGAATTGATTGCCGTGGAAGGCGACACCAACCCCCTGAGCGCCATCCGCGGTCTGACCCACGGCCGCGGCGTGGACATCGCCATCGAAGCCGTGGGCAAGCCCCAGACCTGGCAGTGGGCGGTGGACATGGTGCGGCGCGGCGGCACGGTCAATTTCTTCGGCGGCTGTCCCAACGAGAGCAAGGTCAGTCTCGATACGGCGCTGCTGCACTACTCGGAAATCACCTGCAAGGCCAGCTTCCACCATACCCCGGCGTACATCCGGAAAGCGCTCGACCTGATTTGCGCGGGGCACATCACGGCCTCCTTCTTCGTCAACCGCGAAGAACCGCTGGCCAACCTCCTGGAAGTGATGCGCCACTTGATGAGCCACGACGGCCACCTGAAGACGGCGATTGTTCCATAGGTGCCGGGCGTGGACACACGCGCGTTTCTGCTTCCGGCCGACTTCGTAAGGTCGCCGGCTGCCCAGGGTGCGGCATACTCGGCCGAGCAAGCCCGCGCTTATACTCGCTGGCTGGCCCGCCGTCACTACGAGAACTTTCACGTGGTGAGCTTTCTGCTTCCCCGGCGGTTGCACCAGGATTTCTACAACGTGTACGCCTATTGCCGCTGGGCCGACGACCTGGGCGACGAGATCGGCGACCGCGCCGAAAGCCTCCGCCTGCTGGATTGGTGGCGCACCGAACTCGACGCCATGTACGCGGGCCGCGCCACCCACCCGGTTTTCATCGCGCTCCAGGAAACCGTGCACCGGCACGCCATTCCGCGCCAGCCTTTCGCCGACCTCATTCAAGCCTTCGTCCAGGACCAGACGGTCGCCCGCTACCGCGATTGGGAAGAGCTGTTCGGTTATTGCCGCTATTCCGCCAACCCTGTGGGCCGACTCGTCCTGCACCTCTGCGGCTACTCCGACGCCGGGCGGCAGCGGCTCTCGGACGCCACCTGCACCGCCCTGCAACTCGCCAATTTCTGGCAGGACGTGACGGTGGACCTGCTCAAGGACCGCGTCTACATTCCGCTCGAGGTCATGGAACGGCACGGCTACACGGTGGAAGAGCTGTGCGCGCACCGGTTCACGCCGGCGTTTCGCGAAGTCATGCGGGAGGCGGTGGAAAAGGCGCGCGAGCTGTTCTTGGAAGGGTTGCCGCTCTCCGGAATGGTGGACCGGCGGCTGGCGCTCGATCTGGATTTGTTCAGCCGCGGCGGCCTGCGCGTGCTGGATAAAATCGAATGGCGGGAGTACGACGTGCTGGCCGCGCGGCCCGCCATTTCGAAGGCCGAGCGCGTGCGGCTGCTGCTGGGCTCGCTGGCACGCCTGGCGTTCTCGCGGGCGGCCCCATGAACGCCGTCGAGCAATCCTACAAGTACTGCCGGCGCGTGGCCAGAACCCGCGCCAGGAACTTCTACTACTCGTTCCTGCTGCTGACGGCGCAACAGCGCGACGCCATGTGCGCCATCTATGCCTTCATGCGTTATTGCGACGATTTGAGCGACGAGCCCGGGGCCACGCGCGCGGCCATCGAGCACTGGCGGGCGGAGCTCGAAGATGCCCTCGAAGGCCGTTTCAGCGGGCATCCCGTTTGGCCGGCCTTCCATCACACGGTTCGCCGCTTCGGCATCCCGCACGACTATTTCCGCTGCATGATCGACGGCGTGGCTTCGGACCTGGAGCCGCGGCGCTTCGAGACCTTCGACCAGCTCCAGCGCTATTGCTATCAAGTGGCCTCGGTGGTGGGGCTGACCACCATCCACATCTTCGGCTTCGACACGCCCGCCGCCCTGCCTCTGGCCGAAAAGTGCGGCATTGCCTTCCAACTGACGAACATTCTGCGGGACATCCGCGAGGACGCGGATCGCGGCCGCATTTATCTGCCCGCCGAGGACCTGCGGCGCTTTGGCGTGAGCGAAGAGGACTTGCGCGCGGGGAAGCGCAACGCGGCGTTTCTGGGACTGATGCGGCACGAAACCGCGCGGGCGCGCGCCTATTACCAGGAATCGCGCCCGCTGCTGGACCTGATTCATCCGCGCAGCCGGCGATCGCTGTGGGCCCTGGTTTCCATCTACTCGCGGCTGCTCGAGCGGATCGAGAGCGGCGGTTACGACGTGTTCTCGCACCGCGTGCGGCTCTCGGCTCTGGAGAAGTCCTGGATCGTGGCGCGCGCGCTGGTAATGTAAACCCTCACTCCACGATCAGGCTCAACTGGCGCGGGTCGTGCGCGGGCGGCTTGGGCGGGGCCAGGGGCTGGAGATCGTCGAGGTGGGGGTCGAACCGGCGGATCAACTGATTCAGTTTGAGAGAGGCTTGCCAAATATCGAAAAGCAGGTTGCACCGCGGGCAGCCGCCCCGTATGCCGCCTTGCCCGTCGACCGCCGGATTATATCGCTTGTGCCTGGAGCACCGGCCTTCGAACTTTCGGGATCGGATCTTCAAGGCGGTCAGGTCTTTTCGACGTCTTTTTCAGGTTCGCCCTTCAGCGCCGTCTTGAAGTTGCGTATGCCCTCTCCAAGCCCTTTGGCCATCTCCGGGATCTTCTTCCCTCCAAACAACAGCATGGCGAGTGCCAGGATAACCAGCAGATGCCGCGGTTGCAGCAAGTCCTCAATCATAAAAGTAACCTCAATTCAGCATACCATCAAGCGCGGCCCTGGCGAACGGCTGTACAATCCTAATCAATGCCGTCTGCGCGCCAAGTCCGCTGGGCCAAGTTCCGCGTTTTGACCGTCTCCTCGGCCGCGCTGCTCATCCTTTTGATACTCGCCTACCTGCTGACCGGGGGATCGTTGCTCGCCCAGAGGGCCACCATCTATCTCTACATTCCCGATGCCACCGGGCTGCCACAGGGAGCGCCCGTCCGGGTGGATGGCATCGGCGTCGGCAAAGTGCGGTCGGTGTCCCTCTCCGGCTCCAACCAGCCCAACCGCATCGTAAGGGTGACCATGACCGTGGAACGCAGCCGGCTGGCCAGCATCCCGGACGATTCCACGGCGCAACTCGCAGCCGAAACCATGATTGGCGACAAGTTTGTGGACATCACCAGTGGAACCAGCAGGCACTTCGTCCCTCCGGGCGGAGAAATTGGCTTCAAGGGCTCGCCGGAGTTGCTGAAGACCCTCGATCTCGGCCAATTTGAACGACAACTGAAGGTCGTCAGCGCGCTCCTGGACGATATCGAGCAGGGCCGCAGCGATTTGGGGCAGTTCGTCATCGGCGAGCAGATGTACAACGATCTGCGCAAGCGCTTTTCGCAGATCGAGAGCGGCGTACGGGCGGCGGCCGGCGCCACCAGCGATGTGGGCCGCGAGCTTTATACCGACCGGCTCTACCGGCAGATCAGCCAGCCGCTGGCGGAGTTGGATGGCAGCCTGGCGCGCCTCCAATCGGGGCAGGGCAGCGCGGGCCAGCTTCTCCGCGACAGCGCGCAATACGGGAAGCTGCGGGGCGATCTGGAGAGCCTGCGGCGTTCGATCGCGGATCTTCGCGCGGCTGAGTTCGTCCGGTCCGACAGTCTGTACACCGATTGGAACCGCCGGCTGCTGTCGCTGATCGAGAGCGTCGATGCCTTCAACCGCGGCCCGGCGATGACCACTTCGCAGGCCTACGACAACCTCAACGGCCTGGCCCGCGAACTACAAGACACGGTGCGGGACTTCCGCCAGAATCCGCAAAAATTCATGCGCCTCAAAGTGTTCTAGGAGCTTTCAGCGGTCAGCGGTCAGCTTTCAGCCCCCGGACGAGGCAATCGCAAAAGTGGTATACCAAAGCCATCGTGAAAGATTTCCGCGATCTGACGGTTTGGCAAAAAGCGCATCAGTTGACATTAGCGGTCTATCGGACGACGGCCAGCTTCCCGCGCGAGGAGTTATATGGCTTGACTAGTCAACTCCGGCGCTCGTGCGCGTCGATCCCGGCCAATCTGGCTGAGGGATGCGGACGAAACGGGGACGCCGAATTAGCTCGCTTCTGTTCCATCGCGATGGGATCGGCAAGCGAGCTGGAGTACCACCTGCTGCTGGCGAAAGATCTGAAACTAATCAAGCCCAAGGATCACGAGGACCTGGCCGGCCGCGCCACCGAACTGAAACGAATGCTAGCCGGTCTCCTTCAAACGCTGAAAGCCAACCGCCGATAGCTGAAAGCTGAAAGCTGATAGCTGAAAGCTGAAAGCTGAAAGCTGAAAGCTGAAAGCTGATAGCTGAAAAGCTGATAGCTGAAAGCTGATAGCTGAAAGCTGAAAGCTGATAGCTGAAAGCTGAAAGCTGATAGCTGAAAGCTGATAGCTGAAAGCTGATAGCTTTCTGTACAATTTTACTTGAACCAACTCTCTTTCGAGCTCGTCGCCGAGTGCCCCCACACCCGCGCTCGCGCCGGCCTGCTGCACACGCCGCACGGGACCATCGAGACACCGGTCTTCATGCCGGTGGGGACGCAGGCCACGGTCAAAGGCCTCAGCCAGCGCGACTTGGCCGAGGATCTCGGCGTGAAGATCCTGCTGGCCAACACCTACCATCTTTATTTGCGCCCGGGGCATGAGATCATCCGCCGGATGGGCGGGCTGCACCGCTTCATGTCGTGGCCCAACGCCCTGCTCACGGATTCGGGCGGGTACCAGGTTTTCAGCCTCAGCGGGATGCGCAAGATCGCCGCCGACGGCGTGGTGTTCCGGTCGCATCTCAATGGCGATCTCCACACCTTCACTCCGGAATCCACGGTCGATGTGCAGCTTGCCTTCGGCAGCGACATCCTGATGGCGCTCGACGAATGCCCGGAGTACCCGGTCAGCCGCGAGTATGCGCTCGAGAGCATGCATCGCACCGTCGGGTGGGCGCAGCGGGCCGACCGGCATTTCCGGCGGCGCATGGCGGAAAGCCCCACGCGGCACGCGCTCTACCCCATCGTGCAGGGGTCCATGTTCCCCGGCCTGCGGCGCGAATGCGCCGGCGCGCTGGCCGATTTGGAGAGTGACGGCTACGCCATCGGCGGCCTGTCGGTGGGCGAGCCGCGTCCGCTCAGCCTGGAGATGGTCGAGGCCACCGAAGACATTCTGCCGCGCTCCCGGCCGCGCTACGCCATGGGCGTGGGCATGCCCGCCGAACTCCCCGAGTACGTGGCCCGCGGCGTGGATATGATGGATTGCGTGCTGCCCTCGCGCAACGCGCGCAACGGCTGCCTGTTCACCTCCGGCGGCCAGCTCGTCATCAAGCACGCGCGCTACAAGGACGACCAGCGGCCCCTCGACGAGCGCTGCAATTGCTATACTTGTACCCGATACTCCCGAGCGTACCTCCGCCATTTGTTTCTTTCGGGGGAGATCCTGTTTGCGGCGCTGGCGACGCGCCACAACATTCGCCGGTATCTTGACATCATGCGTGAGATCAGGCAGGCTATAATATCGTTGTCGTTTCCAGAATACTTGAGGTGCGTGCGCTCGGAGTCGCTTGATGCCGGGTGATCCCCATTTGGTTAAAACGTGGTTCTGAACCTGTATTTGCAATCGACGCCGTCCAATTCCATGCTGGGATTCCTGCCCATCGTTCTGATCTTTGGGATTTTCTATTTCCTGTTGTTCCTGCCCATGCAGCGCCAGCGCAAAAACACACAGAAGATGCTGGCGGGCCTGCAAAACGGCAACACGGTCGCGACTAGCGGCGGCATCATCGGAACCATCGTTGCCATCGAGGATGATACTCTGGTGTTGCGCGTGAAACCGGACAACGTCAAGATCCAGGTGGCGCGAAGCTCGGTCTCGAGCATGATCTCGGGGGAAGGCAAGAAATAGCGGCAATTTTAGAAACAGGCGTTAAACTCCCATGCAAACGAATCTGAGGGCGCGAACCGTGGTGATTGTGGCCACGATCCTGCTTTGCGTGTTCGGCATCATCGGTTTCCCCAAGTCGGCGGCCGACCTGGCGCAGAACGTGAAGAACAACATCCGTCTGGGGCTGGACCTCAAGGGCGGCAGCCACCTGGTGCTGCAAGTGCAGGTGCAGGACGCCGTCAAAGCGGATGCCGACCAGACCATGGAGCGGCTCAAGGAGGATCTCCGCAAGCAGAGCGTAAAGTGGGACAGCATGGATCGCAACGATCCCCAGCGGGTCGAGGATGCCGACAACGTCGAGATCTACATCAAGGGCGTGCCGGCCACCCAGACGAGCGCCTTCCGCGACCTGATCAACGACCGGTATCCCACTTATGTGCTGACGGTGCAGAACTCCACCGACTATTCCATGCGGCTCAAGCCCTCCGAACTGGTGGCGCTCAAACGCGACACCGTGGAACGGACTATCGAGACCATCAGCAACCGCATCAATCAGCTCGGGCTCACCGAGCCTTCCGTGCAACAGTACGGGCGGGCGGGCGATCAGTACCAGGTGTTGGTGCAGTTGCCGGGCGTGGACGATCCGGCGCGGGTCAAGGAATTGATTGGGACGGCCGCCGTTCTGGAGATTTCCAAAGTCGAAGACGGGCCTTTCGCCAGCCGCGAAGCGGTCCTCTCTCAGCATGGCGGCGTGCTGCCGCTCAATACCAAGATAGTGAAAGCCAAGCCGCGCGGAGCCTCGGAAGGCGAGCAGTGGTACCTGGTCGGCAAGACCCCGGTCATCACCGGCCGTGAAATGCGCAATGCGCGGGCCAGCCAGGGCGACCTTCAAAAGTGGGAAACCAATTTCACCCTCTCGCCGGACGGCGGCAAGCGCTTTGGCCGCTTCACGGAAGCCAATATCGGCAACAAGCTGGCGGTGATATTGGATAACAATATTGTGAGCGTGGCCGTAATCGAATCCAGAATCGAAGATGCCGGCCGCATTGAAGGGCTGAGCAGCGAGGATGAGGCCGTGGACCTGTCCCGCTACCTCCGGTCGGGTTCGCTGCCGGCCGGCGTCCAGTACCTCGAGGAGCGCTCCATCGGGCCTTCCCTCGGCGCCGATTCCATCCACGAGGGTCTGGTGGCTGGCATTGCCGGGCTGCTGGCCGTAATAGTCGTTATGCTCGTTTACTATAAACGTAGCGGCCTGAATGCGGTTTTGGCGCTGGGCCTGAACACGGTCATCCTCATGGCGGCCCTGTCCTATTTCCATGCGGTGCTGACGCTGCCGGGGATCGCCGGAGTGATTCTGACCATCGGCATGGCGGTGGACTCGAACGTGCTGATTTTCGAGCGTATCCGCGAGGAGTTGCGGTCGGGTAAGGCGGTCATCGCGGCCGTGGATACGGGTTTCAACAAAGCCTGGTGGACGATTGTCGACACCCACGTGACGACTATCGTTTCGTGCGCCTTCCTGTTCCTGTTCGGGGAAGGTCCGGTGCGCGGATTTGCCGTGACACTGGTCATAGGGCTGATGGCCAACGTGTTTACGGCGGTTTTCGTTTCCCGCACGATTTTCGACTACGAGTTATCCGGACATCGGCGGATGGAGGCATTAAGCATTTGAGCGGCAATGGCTTACGGGAATTACTACGGACCGTGGGAACAAACGGTAAAGGGCTGGTGTCAAAGTTAATGAAGCGCACTAGCACGGCGTGGGTCGATGCAATTATTTAAGAACACCGACTTCGACTTTTTGGGCAAGAAGTGGCCCTTTATCATCGCCTCCCTGGTGCTGACGGCGGCCGGGTTTACGAGTATCGCGTTGAAGCACGGGCTGAAGTACGGCATCGATTTCAAAGAGGGCGTCCTCATGACGGTCAAGTTCGCCTATGCGCCGCCCCTCGACCAGATCCGCGCCGCCATGGCGCACTCGCAGAAAATCAAGGGCGAGGTGAGCGTTCAGAATTTCACCGGCAGCGGCGCGGAAAACGAAGTCGAGATTGGGACCGAAGCGCAGGAAGAGGGCCAGTTGAACGTCAACCGCCAGGACATGCAGGATGTCCTGAATGCCAGGTGGGGGCAGACCGGCGGCAGGCTCGACTTCAACAATACCAGCCAGCAGGCGCTGGCCGAGCGTCTGCGCGATCCCCTGGCTCGCGCGGGCGTCGCCATGAGTGAGCAGCAGTTGCAGAAACTGGCCCAAGACATGCTTAATTTCCGCGATACCCCGCCGCGTTCTGGATTGATAACAAATTTTTCGCAGTTGACCTCCGTTTCGGGCATGAATGCTGGTATTATGAACACTCTTCAGCAGGAGTGTTATCTGGCGCCGTTTCACATTTTGAAAGTGGAGATGGTGGGACCGAAAGTGGGCGCGGAGTTGAGGAACAAGGCCGTGCTGGCCACGCTATACGCGCTCGCCGGGATGCTGGCTTACATCTGGTTCCGGTTCGAGTGGATCTACGGCCTGGGGGCCGTGATCGCGTGCTTCCACGACACCCTCATCACCATCGGGCTGTTCTCCATTTTCAACAAAGAGATCTCCATGACGGTCATCGCGGCCCTGTTGACTCTGGTGGGCTATTCGATGAATGATACGATCGTCATTTTCGACCGCATCCGCGAGAACCTGAAGATCTCGCGGCGCGAACCGCTGGAAAAGGTTATGAACCGGGCGGTCAACCAGACGCTCAGCCGTACCGTCATGACTTCGGGCCTGACCTTCCTGACGGTCATCGCGCTGTTCATCTGGGGCGGTCCGGTGCTGCACGGATTCTCGTTCGCGCTGGTTTGCGGTATTATTGTAGGCACGTATTCTTCGGTTTTTGTCGCCAGTCCGATCGTGTTGTTCTGGCATAATTACGCCGATCGGCGCAAGCGGAGGCCGGGTCTTCCGCTGGCGGCAGCGCCGCGGCCGGAAACGGTCCGGAAGAGCCCTGCTAGGGCGGTTAAGTAATAAGGGGCCGTCGCGGCGGACCCCGGTGGATCCGGGAAGCGCGGGCGCGGCGGTGATAAGGGAAAGGAAGCTTGTATGTTTGAGCAGACGTTTGTAGAAAGCGTGGGAAAAACGAACAAGACCTGGACGGTGCTGGTTTCGTTCGCGGTGCAGCTCATCCTGCTTGGGATCGCGGCGATCATCCCTATGATCTATTTCAATGTGCTTCCCAGAACTCAGTTGACCAGTTTCCTGGTGGCCCCTCCGCCTCCCCCTCCCCCTCCGCCGCCTCCCGCGGTGGCTCCCGTGGTAAAGGTGAAGGTCATCCCGCGCCAGTTCGACGCTGGCAGGCTGATGGCGCCCAAGAGCATCCCGAAACAGATCGCGGAGATTAGAGAAGATGAGCTTCCGCCACCTTCCTCGGGCACGGGCGGCGTGGTGGGCGGTGTCGCGGGCGGCGTGGCCGGCGGTACTCCCGGCGGCATTCTCGGCGGCATCATTGGCGCTGTCCCGACGGCGGTTCTGCCTCCGCCTCCACCACCCAAGAAGGAAGCGATTCCGCAACGCATCAGGGTCGGCGGTAACGTGCAGCAGGCCAAGTTGATTCGCCAGCCGCGTCCGGTGTATCCGCCGCTGGCCAAGCAGGCGCGCATTCAGGGCGTGGTCAGGCTGAGCGCCATTATCTCCAGGGACGGCACCATCCAGCACCTCGAGGTCGTCAGCGGCCACCCGTTGCTGATCCCGTCCGCTTTGGAAGCCGTCAAACAGTGGGTGTACCAACCGACCCTCTTGAACGGAGAGCCGGTGGAAGTTGTTACACAGATCGACGTGAACTTCACGTTGAGTCAGTAACCGGCCCCGGTGCGGGCCGGCCAGAAGTTGAATTCAACTCGCAGGAGAGAGAAAAGACAATGTTTTTGCAATTGCAAGTTTGGTCGCTTTTTTTGCTGCAAGGGGCTGTAGGTTGGGATGTCCGCTCCTTGTGGAATCAGATGGGGACGTTGGCCAAGTTAGTCGTGTTCCTTCTCTTCATGATGTCGGCGTATTCCATCGGCATCATGATCGACCGGTACATGGCGTTCAGCGCGGCGCGCAAGCAGTCGCGGCTGTTTGCTCCGGCCGTGGCCGGCGCGCTCCGCGAAGGCAAGCTCGACGAGGCGGTGAAGATTGCCGACCGCTTTAAGAAAAGCCATCTGGCCAAAGTCGTGGTGGCGGGTCTGCAGGAGTTTCAGGCCCACCAGATCAGCTCCGAAATCCCCGGTGAGGAGATCGAGGCTTCCAAGCGCGCTCTGGAGCGCTCCGAGGCGATCGTGCATGCCGAGCTGAAGCGCGGCGTCAGCGCTCTCGCGACCATCGGTTCCACTGCCCCCTTCGTGGGTCTGTTCGGAACGGTGGTCGGCATCATCAATGCGTTCACCGGGATTTCAACCGAGAAGTCGACTGGATTGGGCGCGGTGGCCGGCGGTATTTCCGAAGCCCTGGTGACCACCGCTTTCGGGTTGTTCGTGGCCATTCCGGCGGTCTGGGCGTACAACTATTTCACGGGGAAGGTGGAAGCTTTCGACGTGGAAATGGGGAACTCCAGCTCGGAACTGATCGACTACTTCCTGAAACGTTCGCAGCGTGGCGCCGGAGCACGCAAGTAGCATGTAGTCGGAAGGGCCGCGGGGGACCGTTGTCGGGTCGCACGGTCCGTAACTAGGAGTCCGGCGAGTTGATTTCAGGGGAGCTCCGATGCTGGAGCTCCCCGCCTCCTGCCGAATTCCAGGGAGAGAGACGATGGCGAAAGAAGAATCTGCATCAGTTATCATGAAGCACTTGGCCCCGCCGCCGGTGGCCGATATCAACGTGACCCCCATGGTCGACGTGATGCTCGTGATGCTCATCATTTTCATGGTCATCACGCCCATGTTGTCCAAGGGCGTCAGCGTGGACCTGGTGAAGACCAAGAACCCCATTCCCATGCAGGCCGCCGACAAGAGCGACGCGATTGTAATCGCTGTGACGCGCGACGGGAAGACCTACCTGAACACCACCCAGATGGTTCCAGCGGACTTGCCTCCCAAGGTGAAAGACATGCTCATGAACCGGCTGGACAAGACGGTTTTCGTCAAGGCCGATTCGCGAGCGCGCTATGAGAAGGTGGTGGACGTGGTGGACAACCTGCGCGCGGCGGGCGTGGACCAATTGGGTCTGCTGACAGAGCAGGTAACGGAAAAGGGTAAACCCAGCGCGGCCGCGTCGTCGGGCGGGCAGTAAACCAGAGACTTACTTAAAGGAGCAATGTTATGTCAATGGCAGTCGGCGGGCCCAGCGGTGGTCCGAAATCCGATATCAACATGACGCCCATGATCGACGTGTTGCTGGTGCTGATCATCATCTTCATGGTGATCACGCCGCTGACGCCGAAAGGGCTGGAGGCGCTCGTGCCTCAACCGCCGCCGCCCGGTCAGAAGGAGACGCTCTCGGATCAACGAACGGTGGTCATCTCCATCGATGCCCATCACGCCATGATGATCAACAGCGAGCCGACCGACGAAAACCATCTGGGGGCCCGCCTGGAAGAGATCTTCAAGACGCGAGCCGAGCGCGTGGTCTTCGTGAAGGGCGATCCGGATCTCGAGTTCAGTTGGGTGGCCGGGGCCATCGATACCGCGCACGGCGCCGGTATCGATAAGGTCGGTCTGATGACTGCGAAAGTGGAGGCCGGGCAATAACATGCGCAAAATGGCGTTGATTCTGGGCGTGGCCGTGTTAGCGGTCCTGAGCGTGAGTTGCAACCAGTTGAAGTCGCGCGATCAGCTCAACCAGGGGGTGAACGCATTCAAGAACGCCCAATATCCGGAAGCCGTGGAGCACTTCAAGACCGCCGTCGAACTGGATCCGAATTTCCCCACGGCGCGGCTGTACCTGGCGACGGCCTACATGCAGCAGTACATTCCGGGCGCGGAATCTCCCGAGAACACGCAGATGGCCAAGGCCGCCTATGACCAGTTCATGAAGGTGTTGGAGCAGGACCCGAAGAACGTCGTGGCGATCGCCTCGGTGGCTTCGCTGTACCTGAACCAAAAGAAGTGGGACGATGCCCAGCAGTGGAACGAGAAGCTGACGGCCGTAGACCCCACCAATGCGGACGCTTACTACAGCCTTGGTTTTATCGCCTGGTCGAAGTGGTATCCGGCCTACGGGACGGCGCGGGCGAATTTGGGTATGCGGCAGGAAGATCCCGGTCCGATCAAGGACAAGAAGGTCAAGGAAGAGCTCAAGGCCCAGTACGGGCAGGTCATCGACGGCGGGCTGCAGGCGCTGGATAAGGCGCTTCAGATCAACCCCGATTACGACGATGCCATGGCTTACGAGAACCTTCTGATTCGTGAGCGCGCGGACCTCGCCGACACCAAGGAAGAGTACAATCAGCAGATCAAGATCGCCGACGATTGGGTGCAGAAAGCGCTGGCCACCAAGAAGCGCAAGGCCGAGCAGAAAGCCAAGACCTCCGGCGGCGGCGGCCTCACCACCGAGCCGACGAATTAGATCTGCGGAACGGGCTTTCCACCCCACCCAGGTTCTTGCTCAGTGGGGCGGACGTGCTGCAAGTTGTGGCCGCACTCCGCCCCACTCCCCCCTCTGTGCGTTACTTGCCGCAGAGGCCTGTCGCGGTCTCAAAGTCCCGTTAGCCGGACCCGCATTTCCCGGTTTTGGATTCTTCCGGCAGGACGCCGGCTGCGCCTTGCGGGTGCGAAGAGGGCTCCCCAGGAAGAAATGCAACTTGCACTGTCGCGCCACTATGATAATGTCCCCTTTTGCCCTCGTTAGAAATGTCCCCTAATCTGAAGACCTCTGAAGGAGGTCTGATTGGAGCGGACAGCGATGAGCAGCAAAGAACTGAGACGAGCGGGAG
>Ga0326727_10002157_pt1 | contig 69028 bp, 64 predicted proteins | sample MB2enrmetagenome_FD_207643 | JGI IMG/M metagenome (GOLD analysis project Ga0326727, IMG submission 207643) | Lab enriched peat soil microbial communities from McLean, Ithaca, NY, United States - MB29MY | ecosystem: Environmental > Terrestrial > Soil > Wetlands > Peat | place: USA: New York...
CAAGCACGCCCGCATCGAGCCGGGAGACACCGTCGTCCTCAGCTCGCGCATTATTCCCGGCAACGAGAAGAGCATCTTCCGCGTCATCGACCACCTCTATCGCCGCGACGCCAACGTCATCTACGATAACGGCTCCAACGGCCTGATTCACGTCAGCGGCCACGGCTCGCAGGAGGAGATGCGCCTGCTCATCAATCTCGTCCGCCCCAAATACTTCATTCCCATTCACGGCAACTACGGCAACCTGCACAAGCACGCCCGCATCGCCATGGAAACCGGCGCCGTGGAGCACGCCGTTGTGCTTGAAGATGGCGACGTGCTGGAGTTGGACAGCAAAGATATCCGTAAGGTCGACAAAGTCACCACCGGCCGCATTCTCATTGACTCCGGCTCCTTCAGCGATGTGGTCGAAGACCTGGTCCTGCGCGACCGCCGCATTCTCTCTGAAGACGGCATCGTGATCGCCTTGCTGGCCATCAACAAGCGCACCGGCAAGGTGGAGCAGCAGCCCGAAGTGGTGATGCGCGGCTTTGGCGGCGCGGACATCACCGAGCAGGCTCGCGAAGCGGTTCTCAAAACTCTCGACGGCCTCACCGCCGAGGAGAAAGCCGACTACGGCATGGTCAAGGAAAAGGTCCGCACCGAACTCAAGCGCCTCATCCAGAAAACGACGGGAAGAAGGCCGATGATTATGCCCGTGATTCTGGAGATTTGAGAGCTGTCCTCGTACTCAGGTCAACTCAATCATTCATCGAGTTGGCCAGTAATTGGAATCCGATTCCCGCTCGCTTGAGTTCTTTGAATTGTTCATTGGTCACGCATGCCAGGATGCAGTCCTGGCCACCTGTATCATAATAAAGGAATTTTTTACTTGGATCGGACTTAGCGAGTAATTCGACAATGCGCGAGAACACCGCGGTGTCAACCCAATCGTCATTGACTTGACAATCGATATGAATATGTTCACCTTGAAAGTCGAACTCTAACCACGCGATGCGCTTGCGAATATCGACATGATCGCGGATGTTCTCGATCGGCAATGAGCCCTGTGCTAGACTCTTCATCTGCTCCGCGATGCGAACGTAAGCTCCATCATCTTCAATACATTCAGTATCAAAATGCCAGATGTTGGCGCAGTGTTTTCTCCATGGCGAACACTCTTCCGTCATGCCGAGGCCTACTAAAACCATATTGAAGTCAGGCCTCTCAAATGCCTCTCTGCTCCAGGATGCAAGCAGATCCTCAACTTTAAACGGTTCCTCCAGGCGGAATCCAAGTCGAGCCAGTAATTCGAGCTTTTCTTCGAGAGTGATCGCAGTAGCATATTTAGGTCCAGAACTGAACGGCCAGGGCATCCTTCACCTCACGTACTGAAAAGAAGATAATCACATTATGCCAGACCCACTAGTTATCCTCGTCGAAATTCGCGCTGCCGCAGCTCGGTGACCCATCGCCTTCGAGACATGGGAATGTACGGTCTACGTTCCCTGAAAGAACGCCCTCACCGATACACTTCCCGCCGATTGCCAATTCGCAAAACCAGAACCGTCAGCACCTTGTCCTGAATATCGCAAAGTAGGCGAAAATCGCCTACGCGGTAGCGCCATAGATCACCCAAAGGTCCCTTCAGCGCTTTGCCCATCGCACGCGGAGTCACGCTCGGAGCCACGCGCTCATCCATGAAGTCAACAATCCGCCGGGCCGCGACCCTGTCGAGCTTTCGCAGTTGCCTCTTCACAGTTTCTGTGTATTTAATCGCCTAGGCCAAGGTCTTTCCTTACCGCAGCCGCGGAGTGCACCTTTTCCTGCCCTTTGCGTACCCGCTTGAGCGTATCGGCAGCCAGGTAATACTCTTCCATCTCCGCAATGCCGCCTTCAATCATCTCGCGCAGATAGAAAGCCTTGGTGCGTCCCGTCTTTACAGCCAACCGATGAAGACGATGTGATAATTCCGGCGCAAGCCTGATTGAAGTTGCCATATTTACCTTCCTGATGAATACATGTATTCATTGTATCACGTTGTGTAGTGTCCGTGTGCCAAGTGCCTCAGGTCGATGTTGTCTCCAGGCCAATTTCAAGAAGTAGGCCTTTCTATTTTCGCCAGTTTGGGCGGATAATGGTGTCAGGAGGCCATTGTGACCCTTCAACTCGAAATCAGCCCGGAACTTGAGACCAGCCTTGCCGCTGAAGCCAAGTTGTTGGGGATGGACCTGAGCAGGTACGCCCAGAAGGTCCTTGGCGAGCGCCGAACCGTTCTCGCCTCCCGGCCGCGACCGCTCTCTGTTGAGGAAGTCCGCGCGCTTTCCGAGCGTCTCTCCGCCGGCTCTGAAAACCTGCCTATCCTGCCCCCGGAAGTGAACTATCGCGAAAGCTATTACGAGGATCGCTGGTAGATGGCCGAAGAGCTTTACCTGCTCGACACTAACATCCTCATCCGTTGGCTTCGGCGCGAGGTAGCTGAACACAGCATGGTCAGTGCCGCAATCGAGCAGTTGGCCCGCCAAAATGCCGTTCCATGCTACACTTCGCAGAATCTTGGCGAGCTCTGGAACGTACTGACGCGCCCCGCGGATAGGAACGGCTACGGACTTTCTCCCTCGCAAGCGGATCAGTGCGCACAGATTCTCGAGCGCGATGTGTATATGCTGCCGGACACGCCCGAAGTACATTTCGTCTGGCGGCGTCTCCTCGTCGTGCATGGAGTCTGCGGCGCCCAGGTGCATGACACCAAGCTTGTGGCGGCTATGTTGGTCCACGGCGTCCGGCGGATTTTGACTCTCAATCCGAGGGACTTCGCGCGCTTCGACGGCATTGAAGCCGTCCATCCCTCTGATCTTTCTTCGTAAGGTACCTACTCCATGCCCGACCCTCTCGTCACCCTCGCTGAAATCCGCGCCGCAGCCGCCCGCATCGCTTCCATCGCCGTAAAAACCCCTCTGGTCGAGGCCGCCTTTCCCGGCCTCTCCGGCCACGGGACCAGCAAGCGAATCTGGCTCAAGGCAGAGAGCCTTCAACCCATCGGCGCATTCAAGATGCGCGGCGCGGCCAACAAGATTCTGCAACTGACGCCAGAAGAGATTCGCCGCGGCGTCATCACCTACTCCAGCGGCAACCACGCCCAGGCCGTGGCTTACGTGGCCCGTGAAGTCGGAGCGAAAGCCGGGGTCCTCACGGACAGGTCTTCGTCCGTGGGGTGTAAAGCCGTCATCGTCATGCCCTCCAACGCTCCCGCCATCAAGCGCGCTGCCACTCTGGCGCTCGGCGCGGAGATCGTCGATGTGGGTGTCGCCTCCAACGAGCGCCTGGCCATGTCCGAGAAATTGGTCCGCGAACACGGCTACGTGGTTGTGCCGCCCTACGACGATGAGCAGATCATCACCGGCCAGGCCACCTGCGGCCTGGAGATCGTCGAGTCCTTACCCGACGTGGACCTGGTGCTCTCGCCGGTCTCCGGCGGCGGCCTGTTGAGCGGCGTGGCTGCAGCCGTCAAGCAGCTTCGTCCCCAGGCCAAGGTCTTCGGCGTGGAACCCGAGTTGGCCGGTGACACAGCCGAAAGCTTCCGCACCGGCAAGATCGTCACCTGGGGAGCCGAGCTTGTCAGCCGGACGATTGCCGACGGCCTGCGCACTCAGAGCGTGGGTGTGCGCAACTTTGCCCACATCCAGGCATTTGTGGACGGCATCATCACCGTCACCGAGGCGGAGATTCGCGCCGCCATGCGGGCCATCGTCGCCGCCACACGCCTGGTTCCCGAACCCAGCGGAGCCGTGGCCACGGCAGCCCTTCTCTACCACGCGGCGGAGTTGTCCCCTTACACCAAAGCCGTGGCCATCGTCAGCGGCGGCAACGTCGCGCCGGAGATGCTGGCCCAAATCCTTACTGAAGTTTGAATTTGCCGCCGAATTTGAGACACTGCATGAAGACGTGCTTTTCCTGAAGATTCAAACAGAATTTTGATTTTTCTATAACATGCAGTCTGCGGTGAAAACCTCGCTCGCCGCATCCCGGAGGTTTCGTGAACGTATACATTCAGTCCATCTTGCTGGGCATTGTGGAAGGCCTGACCGAGTTTCTGCCGGTCAGCTCGACGGCGCACCTGCGCATTACCGAAGCGCTGATGAAGATCCCCCTCGACGACGCCTACTGGAAGATGTACACCATCGTCATTCAGTTGGGCGCGATTCTGGCGCTCGCTCTCCTCTTTGCGGGCCGCATCGCCGGCTTCGTGCGCACCTTCCCCAGGGGCGACAGAGGCGACCGCAACTGGTTCACGCACCCCATCTCCTTCACGCTCATCGCCTTTGCCTGCACCTCGGCGCCTGCGCTGTTGCTGCACAAGTGGAGCGAGAAGAATCTGGGCAGCCTCAACGTGATTGCCCTGGCGCTGCTCATCGGCGGCATCGTCATGTGGATCATCGACGCCTGGGCAGCCCGCCGCGTGGCCCAGACCACCCACGTGGAAGAGATGACGTTGCTGCAAGCCATCTGGATCGGCCTCTGCCAGACGCTCTCGGCTGTTTTCCCTGGAACCTCGCGCTCCATGTCCACCATCGCCTCCGGCCAGCTCGCCGGCCTCGACCGCCCCTCGGCTCTTGAGTTCAGCTTCCTGCTCTCCATTCCCACCATGTTCGCCGCCACAGTTTGGGATCTCCTCAAGGAACTTCATCCCAGCCACGGCGGTGCGGCGCACGTCGTGATGACCACAGAAAACTGGATCGTGCTGCTGATCGGCTTCGTCGTCTCCTTCATCGTGGCCTGGTTTGTCGTCGAGTGGTTCCTGCACTGGGTGCGCAAGCACGGCTTTACCATGTTCGCGATTTACCGGATTATTCTGGGCGCGGTGCTGCTGATCTGGGGGACAAAATACATCGGCGGGTGAATCCGCCTATAAGTGGACCATCCAATCGCTGTTCCGTTAGAAAGATCAAATCGGATTGCAGACTCGAAGAGCGTCAGAGTAGCGATAACTGCGCGCGCAGGCCGGTAATCTCCGCGTGGGTGGTGTCGGCAGCGACGCGGCGATCGTTGTAAACCCGCGTCTGGCCAAAGCGCACCATGGCGGAGAATCCGGCCATGCCCAGCACCTTCAGCAGATGAGGTGTAAACGACGCGTCGCCGAACCAGCACAGCTCCTGCTCCGGTGTGCCGTCCTCGATCACGTAGCGTATGGCGACGGTGGTAATCGGCGTTCCGGTCGAGGTGGCTGGATCGATAAGCCGGGAGTGGAAACGCAGCACCTGGCTTCCATCGGTGCTGGTGCCCTCGGGAAACAGCAGCACCGGAATCGGCAACTTGAATCTTTCGGTCATCTGTTCTGCCACGCTCATGGCACTGTCCTGACTGGAGCGGTCAAGAAAGATGGTTCCGACGTTGCGCGCCGCCTTGCCGAAGAGGGGCCAGCCACCGATCTCTATCTTGGCGACAAAGAAGCAGGGCATAGCCGCGCTGAGAATGAGGACGTCGAGATAGCTGAGGTGATTGCAGACGACCAGCCCACGGGCGGGCGGAGTACCCATCACGCTATAGCGTATGCCCAGGCCTGCCAGTATCCTCAGGGAAGATGCATGAGCCCATTGGACGCGACGCTCCACTTGAATGGGGCCGCGCAGCCGCATCAGCCAGAAACGAAGAATTGCCAAGGCTATAGCCAAACCCAGCGCCACAGCGCGCCGGATTGTGCGCAATCTCACGTTGTCAGCGGCGCCAGGAAGCGATTGCGCGCCGAGGGCGAGAGCATCTTCAGATCAAGCAGCGTGAGAAAATCGATGGTTCCAAACTCCCGGTCCCAGGCCGGCGGTCCGCAGACGCGCGCGCCAAGGGCCATATAGGTCTTCAGCAGCTTGGGAACCTTGGCATGATAGGGAGGCGAAGTTTGCAACGACAGTTCTTCTGGCTGGGGCGATGGCTGTGTGTATCGACCCTCTTGCTCGCGGGGACAGGCGTAATCGGCGGTCGGCTCAGTCGCGAACTCCGGCGAAACCCGGTAGCGCTCAAGCTGGCGATACACCTGCCAGCCCTCCGCCGGGTCATTCGAAGTCAACGATGAGCATCCGACCATGTAACGCAGCCCCGTTTGGGAAGCATACTGCGCAATCCCCCGCCATAGCAAGGTCAGCACCTCGGGCGTTCGATGTTCGCGATCGATACAGGCGCGGCCCAGCTCCAGAATGTCTGCCCGTAGCGGTTCGTAAGGGGCAAAATTGAACTCCCGCTCGGAGTAGTAGCCCAGGTTGCGCGCAGCGGTTGCGCCGGACTGCATCCGATAGGTGCCCACCACGCGCCGGGCCGGATTGATTTCCTGCTTGTCCTCCACCAGCAGGTGCTCGCAGAACAAATCGAACTGGTCGGTATCCAGCCCGGTTTGATAAGAATCCGCCAACCCCTCGTTCAGCTCGATGTTGAAGACTTTAAAGCGCAGGCGGCAGGCTGCATCGCGATCCGCGGCGCTCTCGGCCATACGCAGCCGGTAGCGGCCCACCTCGTAACTTCCCAGCGTCTCCCGAGGCGGCGACGGTAAATGTGTTGGATAGGCTATCTCCACCAAAGATGTGGAAGCGACGGCTAACTTCAATGGAACGTACTGCCGAGTCTCTTGCATCCTGAGCAGTATCCGCCGGGAGCTGTAAATGGGCGGTCAAAGGGGTGCAAATTGCACGCAAATATCCTGTTCAATCCATAACTCAACTGCAATGCAATCCGGCTTGAGATCGCCTGCACTATTTCGAGAGATAACCGGGAACCTTCTTCATGATGATGCTCATGGTTCCCCCGTCCCTCTTTTGCGCAAAAACCGCTCTTCCAGCGCGGATAATAGAGATTGCTCTAGGATTTTCGTCCGCTCTTCCGGCTCTCTGGCGGCAGCTTTCCAGAGGGTCCATCGAGACGGAGCGCTCTTGCCATGAAGCCCCTTCGCATTGTTTTAGCGCCGACGCACAACCGCCCTCTGAATATCTTTCTGGGGCTGGTGCTGCTGCTCGTTGCGCTGCTCGTTCTGCTTGCGCTGGCCACCTATCATGCCACCGACCCCTCGTGGAATACCGCCTCGGGCGCAACCGGGCCACAAGCCGTGCGCAACTGGATCGGCATCTTCGGCGCATCGCTCAGCGACCTGCTGCTGCAAACTCTCGGCATCACCGCCTTCTTCTTGCCTCTGTGGCTGAGCGGGCTGGGCTGGACCTGGATGCGTTCCCGTCCCGGCGGCCTGGCATGGCTGCGCTGGATGGGCGCGGTGCTAGCTCTGGTCTTTACGCCTGCAGTTCTGGCGCTGTTGCCCTGGCATCTGCATTGGCAGGGAAGGCCGGTCGCGGGCGTTGCGGGCCTGCTCATGGCCGATCTGCTGGTGCGCTACCTGAACTTTCAGGGCTCCATGCTGGTGGCCGGCGTGCTGGCCGCCGCGGGAATCTGCCTGGCCTCGGCCGTCTTCTTCTCCGCGATCGTTGAGACCCTCCAGGCTCGCTGGCGCAATCTCGTCTCCCTGCGCGACCGTTGGCGCAACTGGCGCGAGCAGCGCGCGGAAGCGAAGGAAGCGCGCCTCGCCGAGCGCGAACTCCGGCTTGAGCGGGAGAGCGAACAGGAGGCAGCTTCGCATCTCAACTCTCCACAATTCATCCCGGATGCCGCGCTGGTGGCAGACGCCGCAGAGGCTTCGCTCACCCGGCGTCCCAGTCTCTTTGCCCGTCTTTTCCGCCGCCGCCCGGTCGAGACCGATCCCGAGGACATTCCCGCCTACAAACGCGTCCCGCTTCAGCCGGATGGAGACGAAGACGCGGGCTTTCGTCCGATTCGCGGGCCCAGCGTTTGGGAACGTGCCGTTGAAGTTCCCGTGTCGCCGGAGGTAATGCCGATTCCTGCCAGCGCGCCAGCCACGCAGCCCGCAGTTGCGCTATCCGAGCCTGCAACTCCACCCTCTGAAGATGCGCGCATCGAGGTCAGCCGCTTTGAGCCTCCCGCCGTCCGCCCCGTCTTTGTCCCCGTCGCCGAGCCGCAACCCGCCGAGGAGATCGCCATCCACGAACGCGCCGACGCCAGCCTGCACCACGCCGCGGTCGCGCCCAAAAACGTCAGCGGCTTCAAGCTGCCGCCCAGCACGCTGCTCAACTCCGGCGACGGTCCCCTGGCCGTCCGCGAGAACGAACTGCGCGATGAGGCCCGCGTGCTGGTGGAGAAATGCGCCGAGTTCGGCGTTCGCGGCCAGGTCGTCCAAATCAATCCCGGCCCCATGGTCACCACCTACGAGTTCAGGCCAGAAGCCGGCATCAAGTACTCGCGCGTCACCGGCCTGGACGACGATCTTTGCCTGGCCATGCGCGCGGAAAGCATCCTCATCGAGCGCATCGCCGGCAAGAACACCGTCGGCATTCAGGTGCCCAACCATCGCCGCGAGACCATCCACCTGCGCGACTGCATCGAGTCGGATGAGTTCCACAAAGCCAAATCGCGCCTCACCATGGCCATGGGCAAAGACATCAACGGCCTCATCCGCACCGCCGACCTGGCCGAGATGCCCCACGTGCTCATCGCCGGCTCCACGGGCTCAGGCAAATCCGTGGCCATCAACGCCATGATTATGAGCCTGCTCTACCGCACCACGCCCGCGCAGGTTCGCCTCATTCTCGTCGATCCCAAGCGCGTCGAGCTGGGCATGTACGAGGGCATTCCCCATCTCTTCACGCCCATCATCACCGAGCCTAAGCTGGCCGCCAACGCCCTGCGCAACGCCGTCAGCGAGATGACGCGCCGCCTCAAGCTGCTCGCCTCGCGCAGCGTGCGCAACATCGACCAGTACAACAAGCTCTTCGAGGGCGCCACGCCCTCGCTCTTCGACTCGGAAGAAGATCAGCCGCTGCCTTACATCGTCATCATCATCGACGAGCTCGCCGACCTGATGATGCTGGACCGCGCCAACGTCGAGGATTCCATCACGCGCCTGGCGCAAACGGCCCGCGCCGCCGGCATTCATCTCATCCTGGCCACGCAGCGGCCCAGCGTGGACATCATCACCGGCCTCATCAAAGCCAACATCTCTTCCCGCATCAGCTTCCGCCTGGCCACCAAGGTCGATTCGCGCACCATCCTCGACGCCAACGGTGCGGAATCCCTGTTGGGCCGCGGCGATCTGCTCTTCCTCCCTCCGCGAACCAGCCGCCTCCTGCGCCTGCACGCGCCCCTCGTCACCGAAACGGAAGTTGCCGCGGTCGTCGAATTCTGGAAGGCGCAGGCAGACGCCGACTATGTCCACGGCTTCCTCGAATCCCCCAAGGAGGAGATCGACAGCGCGGACGGCGCCGACGCCGGCGAAAACGATCCTCTCTACGAAGACGCGCTCCGCCTGGTCTTTCAATTCCGCAAGGCCTCCACCTCGCTGCTCCAGCGCCGCCTGCGCATTGGCTACGGCCGCGCCGCCCACCTCATCGACCTGATGGAAAATGACGGATTAGTAGGCCCCGCCGACGGCCCCCGCCCCCGCGAACTGCTCAAGTCTCCCGACTGGCTGCGCGAGGTCGCCTCTACTGCCGGCGAATAGAGCGAATTTCAAAAAGCCGCACTGTATCAGCGCATGGCTTTAGCCGTACTGAAAACGTAGTATGAGGGAGGCGGGGGTTTCAACCCCCGCATTAAGCCAGCAAAATGAATGCGGGCCTTATCGTTTACGGGCGTGCTTCCTGCTAAAGAGAACTCGTGCAGATGTTCCCCAGAAAATGCAATTGTCACCAGCTATTGTGGGGGCCACTTGAAGATACATTTGTCGCTCGGCACCTTCGTAAGCTGGCCACTGATAAGGCTAGTTTCAGTTTTCTTTAACAATGAAACGTATCCAGGAACAGCATCCATCTCGGCCTTTAGCATCGTTGCATCAGTCGAATAGTTGTGGGGCCATTCGACGAAGTGTGTATAGAAGGCGAATTTGACCAGACCCTCGTTCAGCCCCGGATCAATGATGCCTTTCGAACATAGGTCGTACGATAGGCCGGTGATTGACGCGTCGCCTTCAACTGGCTTCGGATAGTCATCCATCGCCTGCAAAAGGTAGCGTATCAGAATTCTGTACTGAACTACTCGTGCCGTTCCAAGCGCACCCGCAGGGTTCTTTCGAATGAGATCATCGATCTCATCGGTACTCGAAGCATCTTTCATTGCGAACGAGTAGTGCTCGATACTCTCCGGAGCGATGTTGAGATCAACCTTCCAGAACTTGAAGCTGATCGTCGAATTGATTGCTAGAGCCAAGCCTACCAAAATAACAACGGCGCTCAGCGTTAACGCAGCTAAAGGTTTATGTAGTCTGGCCCACTTGACGGAGAGCCAGACGAAAAGCCCAAGGCCAATAGCGATACAAACGATGCCTGCGATTAGGCGAACCCAAAGAAACTTCTCCATGTGAAATCTCCGTATGAATGGTTTCAATTGCCACGTTGGAATGCAAGCAGCCCCCATGCGACCGCTTCGAAGGACCCGATTTCGGTGAATCCGAGGTTTATATCATTCTGGTCTCCATCTCCCGACCAACATATTTCTCAGAAGATCTGTGGTTTGGCGCATAAGTCAACGGCATGTCGCAACGCGTTGGCGGCACGCTCGGCCCCGGAACGATCATTGAAGTTGCCGAGCCAAAAAAGGGACTGCATCGATTGGTTTTTGTAACCACCCATGGATCTGGTCACCCGAATGCTTTTAGTCGGAGAGTTCAGATCAACAACGATTCCCTGGCGGTTGGTAACGGTGATCGACTTGGAATCTATGTCGGCCAGCGATAATTCCACTCTCATCGTTCCATGACTTTCCGGGGTGTTGTTAGTGTAGCCCTGAACTGTTTCTGTCGCCATCGTGATTGAACAGGTATTTGATCCAATCAATCGAGTGGTCGTGGTGTTCGCGCCAGAACCATCATCGTACCTAGCGCCTGTCGCGCTTGGGAGGAAATCTCGCAACCAGTTAAGCGTGTCTTGCAGCGATGCATTCGATGAGCGCTGTCCCTGCGTCCCGCCCACCGTCGGCAACGCCAGCATCGACACCGCTACTACCATCACCAAACTCAATCTACTTGTCATCCTTTTCTCTCTTCTTCCTCAATTGTGGTTAACCAGCCGAACGGCGCCACCAAACGGACTAACCACTCAGAATGCAGGCGCGCCCGTAATGACCTGGCATTCGGATGGCGTTTCGTCATTGAAGTAGCCTCATCTCCTCCAGACAAGATGCCCAGTGATACGGTCGATTGAAATGAGGAAGCCAGTTATGCCGTTGGAAGAGTCGGCCCTCATGGTGTAGGACTCGTTTGTCACAATCATTTTGTAGGTGTTGCACTGCTTGCCGTCGGCAGAGCAATTCGTACGCTCTAGATAGCCCGCCATCTCTCTCTTGTCCAGGTCGATGTCGAGCCTTCCCCCGGATTTAAACATTCCCCCTTTGCAGAGCAGATGGATGACCCGGTTTGAGCTCTGTGCGAATGCTTTTGGGCTCGCAGTGTTATATGTGGTGATGGCGAAGATGAGAATCGCTGTCCACTTTGCTGCAGCTGAAGCAATAATTCGATGATTGATTGTCATTTGAGGCTCCTTGATTTCGGTTAGGTCGCTTATGTTCAGAGGAAGCGCTAACCTGGACAGCTTTTCCTGCCGCTGAGCGCGTGTGAGAGGTCGATTGGATGAACGCCCCTTACCCGGCAACGTTCCATCGGTCGGGGAGGCCGCCTATTTCCACGTCCGATCCAGCACTTCGATCCTGACGTATGTGCACGATCCGGGGGCGGTATAGGTTGCCCATCCACCCCAGGCTTCTCCCGGTTTTAGCGGATTGGGCGTCGTGTCTTTTTCCGTCTTGGTTACGTAGGGGTTGAAGACCTGGCCTGGCTTCCAGTCAGGATGGGTGATGGCAAAGTGCATGTAGGTCAGGGTGTTGGACATCGTGGTGTTCTTGAAGCTCCAGGTGCATATATCCGCATTGACCTGAGTGAACTTCACGCTGATGCCGGACTCAAGCTCAATCCATCGGTCTACTTGGGTGTTCTGGCCATAGGCATGGCAGGTGAAAGCTGCAAGAACGAACGCAACGGCGATCGTCGAGAGGTGATAATGCATTTTCATAAAGTCCTCCTGTAATTCCTGGGGAATTGACGTCTGCCGTGAGCAATCTCATAGTGAAAGAAATCATCTCATTGTTCAGGGAGCGATTGTACGGGTCGGTTCTTCGGGGAAAAAGGAAGAATAAAAACTGAAATTAGAGTAACAATATCCAGATTCGTCTGGCAAGTGGATATTTTCGCTTCCTTAGGTTCGTCAAAACTCCTACAGATTCTTTTTCTCGCCGGTGGTTAGAGCCTCAAATATTTTGACCGGTTCGGTGGCTCGGGATTTGATATTAACCGGGTGCCACATCCCTGTATCGCTTTTTGATTCAAGGGTGGGATACCACGATCTCATCAGGCAATCCCACACCCCATGGCCCGAAGGGCAGTCAGCCCCACCGCTGATTATTGCCTGGACCCAGTCCTTGCAGATAATTTCCCTCCGTTGGCGCACAATCACAGATTGAAGAAGTATGGGCATCCCCTGTCCAATCGGACAGGGGATGCCCGGTCTGTACCACTGCCTCATCTCACCCTAAACCCCGCTTTCCGTAACTCGCGCCGCGCGTGCCTCCGCATCTCCGTACGCCAGCCAATCACCTGCAGAACCTTCGATTCTCGTTCTTTCTCTTCTGCTCTCACTTTCTCCAGCGCTGCCTCGCGTTCCTTCTCTCGCGCCGATCTCTGTTCCGCCGCCAGTTCCTCCAGCGTTCCCTTTCGTGGCGTCAGCGCGTATACCAAATCGCAATCTAACGCCTCCGCCGCCCGCCGCAGAGTTCCCAACATGATCCGCGACTCGCTCTCTGATTTCTCCAGCCGGAATACCCCCCACCGGCACATGCCCAGCCGTCGCGCAACCTCCTTCACGGGGATGCCCACCACCTGCCGTACAGCCCTGAGCCATCCCCTCCTATCGCCTGCCGCTATCCGCGCCGCCCGGAACGCCAGCAGCATCTCGTCCAGCTCCTGTCGCGCCTCCTGGTGCTTGTCTCGCCGCAGGTTGACTCCTGTCCTGCGGTTTAAGCCCTGTTTCGCCTCCTTCACAAGGTAGTTTTTCAATGATTTAAAAGTACTTAGCTTCATCTCCGGCATTGAAATCCCTCCTTTTTCTGCCTATGTACCCAATCTTGGCAGAAAGTGGTGTATTTATATGCAAACCATTTCGCCTATAAATGCGCGACCTTCGATGCGCCCGGAATCGGCAGCATCAGCGGAGGGAAGTGCAGACTCAAGCAAAGGTTGAGTAGGATAGAGCCATGACGCTTAAAGGAAAGATTGTTTTCGTTACCGGGGCCTCGTCGGGCATTGGCGCGGCCACTGCGCTCGCTTTTGCCGCCGAAGGTGCGCGCCTGTTGCTGGCTGCTCGCCGCATCGACAAGCTGGCTGCCGTGGCCGCGGAGGCTTTGAAGCGTGGCGCACAGGCCGTGCACACCTTCAGCCTCGATGTGCGCGACCGCAACGCCGTACAACAGGCCATCGCCGCGTTGCCTGCGGAGTGGGCGGCCATCGACGTGCTGGTCAACAACGCCGGCCTCAGCCGCGGGCTGGACAAGCTCTACCAGGGCAACATCGACGACTGGGAAGAGATGATCGACACCAACGTGAAGGGCCTGCTCTACGTGACCCGCGCCGTTGTGCCGGGGATGGTGGAGCGGGGCCGCGGCCACGTCATCAACCTGGGCTCGACGGCCGGCGAGATGACCTATCCTGGCGGCGCCGTCTACTGCGCCAGCAAGGCCGCCGAGCGGGCCATCAACGATGGTCTGCGCATGGACGTGCTGGGCACTCCGATCCGCGTCACCAGCGTGGATCCCGGCATGGTGGAGACCGATTTCAGCCTGGTTCGCTTTCATGGTGATAAGGAGCGCGCCGCCAAGGTTTACCAGAACATCAAGCCGCTCGCAGCGGAAGATGTTGCCGAGACGATCGTCTGGGCTGCGAGCCGGCCCGAGCACGTGAACATTGCGCGCGTGGCGCTGACCACCGTGCATCAGGCCAACTCCCTGCTCTTTCATCGCACGGCGTAGCAGCGGGCATAGGAGGTTTCTCATGCGCGTCGGTCAGTTCTCATCGTTTGGCATTGACTCTCTGGAATTTGTGGAGCGTCCCGCGCCTCAGCCGGGCCCCGGCGAGGTGCTGGTCCGCGTACACGCAGTTTCCCTCAACTATCGCGACCTGCTGATGCTGAAGGGACTCTACAACCCCAAATTGAAACTGCCGCGCATCCCTTGCTCGGATGGCGCGGGCGAAGTTGCCGCCATTGGCGAGGGCGTGACCCGATGGAAGCCGGGAGACCGCGTAGCCGGCATCTTCATGCAGAACTGGCTGGACGGCCCGCTCACACCGGCTAAGGCCAAAGGCGCGCTGGGCGGCGACATCGACGGCATGCTGGCCGAGTATGTTGTCCTCAGAGATACCGGCCTGGTGCGGTTGCCCGAGCACCTCAGCTTCGCGGAAGCGGCCACACTGCCCTGTGCCGCCGTCACCGCCTGGAACGCGCTGGCCGCGGGACGCCTGAAGCCGGGAGCAACGATTTTGATTCTCGGCACCGGCGGTGTCTCCATCTTTGCCCTGCAACTGGCGCGCATGATGGGCGTGAGAGTACTGGGTATCTCGGGCTCCGCGGCCAAGCTGGAGCGCGCCCGCTCCCTGGGGCTGGATGCCGGCCTCAACTACCGCGAGACCCCCGCCTGGGATCGCTGGGCGCTAGAGCAGACGGGCGGCGAGGGCGTTGACCTGATCGTCGAGGTTGGCGGATTGGGTACGCTCCCCCGCTCGCTTGGCGCCATTCGCATGGGCGGCATCATCGCCCAGATCGGCGTGCTGGCCGGCAATGCCGAACCTCTCCCACTTGCCCTCATTCTCCACAAACAGGCCCGCATCCAGGGAATTTACGTCGGCTCGCGCAAGGATTTCGAGGAGATGAACAAGGCCATCGCCCTGACCGGGCTACGCCCCATCGCCGAAAGCTTTCCCTGGTCACAGGTGCGCGAAGTGATGACTCGCATGGAACAAGCCGCGCACTTCGGCAAGCTAGTACTGATCGTGGAGTGAGAGATAGTGCGCATACCGTCTAAAATGCCTTGTAGACGATGTCCGGCGCAGGCTGATTGAGCAGGACCGTAATAACGAGAGCAACCAGGCCCAAAGCTGTAGCATATACCACGCGCGCATAGCGGCTGGTCAGCACCGGCCCCTCGGCGGTTTTGATCGACAGCAACGCAGCGCGCAGCCATTCCCAAATCGCTAGTACGAGTGTTGCCGAAAACCAGGTTGCCAGCCAGACGCCAAGCCACTGCGCCACCCCAATGGCAGTGAAAAGTGTATCGATCTGCTTCCAGTCAGCCCAGAACCAGAAGAGCGTAAAAGCGAACCAACTGAAAGTCAGTCCGCGGGCAAATGCCATATAGACCGAGTTCTTCGCCAGCGCCTTGTAGCCATGGCGCCCGAGGGCGCGTGTCAACCCCAACTGCCAGAGCTTATTGATTGCGACCCCGCCGCCCTGCAGCACACCAAAGAAGATGAACTCCGAAGTTCGTCCATGCCAGACGCCAACAAGGAAGAATGTAACGAAGAAGCAGAAAACGCCGAGCAACGGTTGCATGGCCAGCGATGATATGCGCCGCATCATCGCCACCAGCAGGGGGTTGTATACATACGTCTTCAGCCAGTTGGAGAGCGTCATATGCCAACGGCTCCAAAAATCCAGAAATGAGGAGGCCGAGAAAGGCCGGTCGAAGTTCTCCGGCAGACGCACCCGCATCAGCCGCGCCATGGCAATTACGATGTCGATGTAACCGGAAAAATTCGCATAGAGGAAGAACGGGTAAATGACCGCCAGCTTGAAAGCAGCAAGGAGCTTGAGCGTTGGTGGTAAGGGTTGGGACATCTGTGCCAGTGCGTCTTCATGAGCCGCGTACAGCAACATCGCCAGCACATTGACCTTGAAGAAACCGCGGATGATGCGTTCCAGTTGCAGGCCGATGACGCGCGGTCCAAGGGGAATCGGCTCCACGGCAAACTGGTCGCGCGCGAACTCGTCGTAGCGCTGGATGGGTCCGGAGACGAGCGTAGTGAAGCTCAGAGTGTAAAGCAGGTAAGCGCCCGGTCCGATGTGTTGCTTCTCCCTGTTATCCCCGGTTTCAATCAGCAGGTGCAGCACGCGGAAGAAAATATAGGAAAGACCCAGCGTGAAGTAGGGATGGTGCAAGAAACTGCTTTGTGGAAGAAAGGTATATTTCTTCAGCCAAATATAAGTGGAGATAACTGCCAGAATGCTCCATACGCTGGACCTGGACCAGCCGCGCTCGAGCAGCACAAGCCCAACGTAACCCAATAGTAAAAATCCGGCCAGCGGCAAAAAGACTATTAGATTGCGCGCCAGCAGGCCAAGAAAAACAATGCTGGCAAGCATCAGCACGATTGAGCGCCAAGTTCGCGACCGGCTGAAATTCGAGGCCAGCGCCATGGCAAGCCCAAAAGCCACAAACTGAAAAGAAGCGGAATCCATGGTTATCTATTTTTTCCTCATGACAACTTCTGACGTGGTTGTACCATTGAGCGCAGGAATTACTCCACTGGTGAGCTGTTTGGCAATCAGACCAGAGATCATCGCGTGCCCATCGGCATTCGGATGGATGTCTATCGGAAAGAAATATTGCCCGGTGTCTGTTATATTGCGGAATCCTCGCAATATATCGATATAGACTCCTCCGTGCCTTTTAACGATCGTACCTAACTCATCGCTCAGCTTGTAGGGATCATAGCCAGCCGGCCACTCGCCCATGGAGATCATGGCTGCTTGTATGCGACTCGGCAAGTACACTACCGCCCATTGCACGCCCATAGCACTGGCCCGCCTCTCAATATCCGCGGCGTAGCCGTCGTAATCCTCCAGGTTGCGCTGCAATTACGCGCTCAATTTGACTCTTAGAAACGACGGACCGAAGGCCCCCAGCAGGTATCGTTTCACATACAAACTCTGATTTTTGAAGAAGAAAACCTCTAGCAGTGCTCCGCTGCGGGAGTTCTTGATTTGGCTAATGACCGTTGTCAGAAAGCCCCCAGTTCCCGACGCATCACGCACAACATGCGCATCAGCAGGAGGATACACTGATGAGGCAAACTTGATGTCATAATCCGTCATTACACATAGAATCATGTCGGGCTTGGCCGCCAGAACGTCATTGATACGCAAATCGACAACGTGCGGAGTCTCCAAAACCAGTGCTTCATTGTAGAGCTCAACCTTGCGCCCTGTCCTCCGTGAGAGCTCCGTCGGAAGCAGCGATGCAAAGGACTTCTCTCTCGGCAAAAGATATCCCATTGCAGCCGAGGATCCTACCATTACAATTCTGTAAGTCCCCGGCGCCTTTGGGCCACACTCTATGCCCGCACGGTGCCCGCAGCTATTGAACCTGTATTCAACAACTCCGCTTCCACGTATTTCTCCCGTGCATACTGAGTTCGGAATCGCCTTGACACCAGTGGAAAAATCATTATGGTCAAAGCACTCATTTAGATTCGAAAAAATCTCGGGGATCAACCGCCGCGCAATCAACTCGGTAGAAGCTGCCATTAGACAGATCGTCAACAAGCTGATCAAGGGCAGCAATATCCAGTCACGCCGCGGCAGCTTGGGTTCATCCGTGTTCCTACGGTCGATAGCGTCTGATTGTGTCAAGTGAAATATATCTCCTTAGCTTGAGCAAAACCGCTGGCTTGAGCAAAGCCGCGCGAGACAACCTTCATCGGCGCGCTCTCCGGCTCAGCTCCCTCTACGATTAACTCCCAGCGAGTAATCCCGGAATCTTCTTCGCCCAATTGAGTAAAGCCGAGTTTGCGATAGTGATCGACGACCAGCTTGTTGCGGTCCGTGGGGCGGTAAGTTCCGGCGAGCTTCTGAATGCCCGCGGCGCGCGCGTGCTCCAGAATCTCGCGCAGCACCATGTGCTCGACCTTGCGCCCCAGTACACGGCAACTCATCAGCCAGGTGTCTATCTCCCAAACTCCAGCTTCGGCGGGCCGGCAAATCACAACGCTGATCATACCATTGTCGCCAAAGATATCCGCCAACCTAACCTGCAGAGTGAAAACATCGGGGTCATTCTCCGCAGCAATTACTTCCGGATCGGTGTAGCGGCGCGTAGTCAGATTGTACTGGTTGGACTTATTGATAAGTTGCACGATGCGCGCTCGTCCGGTTGCATCAAAGGGCTGAAAGGTGATGGTCATATCCAGCGAAGCCAGGTATGCATCCACGCCGCCAACTTGCTTTTGCAAATTGGCGCGCTTGGCGTTGTCCTGATAAAAGCCGGCGCGCTTCAGGTCTTCGTCGGCAAAGCTCACAGCTTCAAAGTAGCCTGCCGCTGTCAAAAAACGCGCATACCAGGCAGGATCTTCGGGTAACTCGGGAACGGCAACCTGGGGAAGCAGTTCCCGCACCAAGCCGCGTTCCACTGGATTGTCGTCGAGAAATACCATCGCGTCGAGACCCAGCGATAGTTCCTCGGCAATAGCTTGAATGTTAGTCGCTTTATCGTTCCAGTTGGCCTGAAAAATGGCAATATGGTCCAATTTCAGCAGCATCTCTGGATGCTTTTCAAAGGGCTCACGCGCTACCTCGTCGATGTTCTTCGACGACACCGCCAGCACAATCCCGCGCTGGCGCAATTCCAGTGCAAGCCGTTGCACCGCCAGATGCGCTTCTCCCCGGGCATCTCCTTGGGCAATCTGGATGCCCTCCAGGCCATCGTCGCCAATCACTCCGCCCCAGACCGTGTTATCCAAGTCCAAAATCAAAACTTTCCTGCTCTTGCCGCGAAGGGCTGCAACTATCCGGGCCACGTGATCGGCGTACAGGGGAATCAACTCGCCGGAAAAAGGAAACTTCGCCAAATTCCACAACTGCGTGTTGTGCCAATCGGCGAGACCTACCGTTTCCGCCAGCCCTGCTACATCCAGCAGCACATCTCCCGAACCCAAAACGAAATTGGCCAGCTCGCGGTTAATGCGCTCGATAAGGTTTCTCAACGTCCCCGGCAGCGCGCGATCCAGGCTGCCAAAAAGTGTTTCTACAGGCGGAGCAAAGGTTTGAAAGATGCAAACAGCATTTGAATGGGTCTTAATACCGTTGCGAAGCGCCTGCAGGTAGCCGATAACTCCCTGCACGTTTGCCGACGAAGCTTCAGCGTCTCCCAGAGAGAGTTTCAACGGCAGCGCGCGGTAATCAAGCGCCAGAAGCACCGCATCCGGTTTCGAACTGTTCATTTTCGAGTCTGGGGTCAGAGCCTCTTGCGCTGCCTGGTCGTACGCGGGCTGGATAACTTCAAGGGCCACGCCATGCCGCGCCGCGCTTGCCGTCAAGGCAGGCACAAGCAGCTCGATTGTCGAATTGCTGAGCACCCCCAGCCGGAACGGCGTCAGAGGTTCCAGCGGCTTATCCTCCCTGCGCGCGCTATCGATGACCTTAGCCAGCTTGGTCAACTGGTTCAAGTCCAGCGCCGGCAACGCCAACGCCTGCAACTCGCGCCCCAGCTGATCCGCCGAAGTTCCCAATGCCTTCAGTCTGCCGGCAAAATCCCGCGGCGCGCGCGGCAGCCATTGCAATTCGGCATAAAGTTGATTCATGGGCAGTTTTTCCACGCCTGGTTTTCAGACACAAGACAAAGTCCAAACGGCCGATTCCATTTGCTCTAAGTTCGTTGCTTAATGAGCGCCACAAGATCCCCAACCTTTTCCAGTTTACCTATGTCGGAGGTTGAAAACTTTATTTTGAATGCCTTCTCAACAGTTAATATCAGGCGAATATGCGTGAGGCTGTCCCATCCGTCAACGTCCTTGGCCGACAGGTCGTGATTCACGACGATTGAATCATCATCAAAAACATCTTGAAATATTTCCGCCAGCCGGGCGTAAATCTGTGGTTCATCCATGCCAAGATATCCCCATTCAGCACTACAGTATCTATGATGTAGTCTAGCAGCCGGAAGGATGGAATGTCCCCTTCAGGAGAGTACGCGGCTACTCACGGCAACATTGAAGGCGCGCTAGCAATGGCCGCAAGGCAAAGCAGCTAGCCGCTACTTGCCGATGCAGAAGGTCGAAAATATTATATTCAAAATGTCGTCGGGGGTGGTCTGGCCGGTGAGCGAGTCGAGAGCCCAGAGCGCGCGATAGAGGTCCAGCAGAATCATCTCGTGGGGAATGGAAGCAGCATTGGCCTGCGCGGCGTCGGCCAGCGCCGCCAGCGCCGCGGCGATGGCCTGCTTCTGGCGCAGGCTGGTCAACATTCCCGGCTCGGCGGCGGCTCCGCCTGTGGCCAACTCGAGAATGCGCTCGCGCAACGCGGGAATCCCTTCGCCGGTGAGAGCGGATGTGGCCAGAACGGGAAGATCGCCGCAATCGGGCAAGGGCCTGCCGGATGCGGGGAGATCCCGAATCAGGTCGCATTTGTTCACGGCCACCAGCGCGGAGCGGCCTTCAACAGCAGCCAGCAGCCGCCGCTCCTCGTCGTTCAACGGCTGGGTTGCGTCGAGAACGATCACCACCAGCGCGGCGTCGGCCAGCGCTTCGCGGCTGCGGTGAATGCCCAGTTGCTCAGCCTCCTCCAAACCATTGCGCAGGCCATCACGCAATCCGGCCGTGTCCACCAGTTCCAGCGGAATGCCCTCCAGAGAAATCCGCTCGCTGACCGTATCGCGGGTGGTGCCGGGGGTTGCGGTCACAATGGCCCTTTCGCGCTCCACGAGACAGTTGAAGAGCGAGCTTTTACCCACGTTTGGACGGCCTACAATGGCCAGCGTCAGCCCGTCGTGAACAACGTGCCCGCGAGCGAAGGAGGCTTCAAGCGCTTGCAGCGGCGGCGTCAGCGCAACGATACGGCTGGCGATTTCGGCTTGCGTCGTCAGCTCCACATCGTCCTCGGCAAAATCGATGCCGGCTTCGAGCAGCGCGATGAGCTCCACCAAAGCCTGCTTCACCGGACTCACGCGCCGGCTGAGCGCGCCTCCCATCTGGCTGGCGGCCAGCCGCGCCTGAGTCAGCGTCTGCGCCTCAATCAGATCGCGCACCGCCTCGGCCTGCGTCAGGTCCAGCTTGCCGGCGAGAAATGCGCGCTCGGTAAACTCGCCCGGCCGGGCGAGCCGCGCGCCCAGCATCACGGCGCGGCCCAGCAGCAGTTCCAGCACCACCGGCGAGCCGTGCGCAGCAATTTCCACCAGGTCTTCAGCGGTGTAAGAGTTGGGCGCGGCAAAAAAGGTGACCACGGCTTCGTCGATGCGGCCTGCATCACTACCCGCATCTTCATCCAGCACATCGGCCAGCCGCGCGCGGCCGTGTTCCAGCGGCTGATGCAGCCGGACCAATTGCGCGGCAATCGATGCAGCCAGCGGTCCGCTCAGCCGCACGATCCCGATGCCTCCGCGCCCCGGAGGCGTGGAGACGGCGGCGATCGTGTCGTTGGTTGCGTCCGGAAGATTCATGTGCTGGAAACAGTGTAGACGCTACGGGAGAAGGCCGATCCAGAAGAAGCTCGGACCGGTGTGGGAATGTCCCGGTGAGAGGCGAGGCTATAATCCCTACAAACGCCGAAAAAGCGGCGCCGGAGATTCCCATGACATTCCGATACACGATTTCTGCCGCGCTCATGGCAGGCCTGGCCTTTGCCTCGAGTCTTCACTCCTACACTCAGCAGCCGGCACGCCACGCGCTCGACCTTACGGTCAACAAGCCTGAAACGGCAGGCTTTTCTTCCGAGCGGCTGGAGCGTCTTCACGCGCTGATCCAGGGAGAGATTGACCAGAAGCAGCTGGCCGGCGCCGTGACGATCCTGGCGCGCCACGGTAAAGTGGTGGAGTATAAAACCTACGGCCAGCGCGACATCGCCACAGCCGCGCCGATGACCAAGGACACGATCTTCCGCGCATACTCCATGAGCAAGCCGGTCACCGGCGTGGCGATGATGATTCTCTATGAGCAGGGCAAGTGGCTTCCATCCGATCCCATCTCCAAGTACATACCCGAGTTCGCGCATCTGAAGGTCTTCAAGGGAGTCGATGCGGAAGGCAAGATGATTCTTGTCGATCCCGATCACGCGCCCACCATGCGCGAGCTGATGACGCACTCCGCGGGCTTTACCTACGGCTCCATGGGCAACACCATGGTGGACCAGATGTACCGCGATGCGAAGGTGATGCAGTCGCAAACGTTGCAGGAGATGATCGACAAGCTGGCGAAGATCCCGTTGCTCTATCAGCCGGGCAAGGGCTGGACTTATAGCTGTTCGATGGATATTCAGGGCTACATCGTTGAAAAGCTCTCCGGTAAGTCGCTGCCTGAGTTCATGCGCGACCAAATCTTTGTGCCGCTGGGCATGAAGGATACGGGCTTCTATGTTCCCGCAGAGAAGCGCGACCGCTTCGCCACAAACTACAAGGGGACGCCCAGTGGCGGGATCACTCCAACCGCGGAGGGCGGCGGCGCGCCGGCCGATTACGCAAAGGAGCCGACGATGCCCTCGGGCGGCGGCGGCCTGGTGACTACGACTGAGGATTACTACCGCTTTGCCTCGATGCTGGCCAATGGCGGCGAGTTAAACGGCACGCACATTCTGGCTCCCTCCACGGTCAAGCTGATGAGCTCGAACCATGTGCCGGAGGCGCTGCTCACCGGGGAATTCGGCATCGGCCTGTCGATATTGCGGCCGGGCTTTGGCTACGGTTACGATTGCGCGGTGATCTTCGATCCGCCAGCGGCGAACCTCTCCGACGGCAAAGGCACGTTCTTCTGGGATGGCGCCGCGGGCACCTGGTTCTGGGTCGATCCCACCAACGACATCATCTTCGTGAGCATGATCCAGCGCATGAGCAGCCCCGACAATCACAGCTTCGAATACAAGAGCCACGTAGCCGTCGATCAGGCCCTGGTTGATCCGTCAAAGTAACTTCATTGGATTCGAATGCGCTCTATCCTTTCCGCATGTTTTTTATGGGAAGGGTAGAGCCGCATAACTTCTGCTCCTCGTGCCGCGAGAGCTCTGGGTTACGGTGCAGATGCTTGTAAGTCTCAGTGAGGGCGGGCAACTGCCGCTCGACGGATGCGGCAAGATCCGTTTGTGCGGCAGGGCTTTGCGCAAACAGGAGAAGGCCAACAACAGCCACGGCAAACAGAGCAACAAAACGCAAGAACATGGGAAAACCTCCGGCGAGAGGCGGCAGACCGCCCCTCATGCGTCAGCCTACCACACGGGCTTCTCTCCAGATTGCCCAGCCCGCAGTAGAGCAAAACAACAAGACCAACACACCTGCCCTGGCGCGTACCTTAAGCCAGCAGGATGGTACACTCCGGCAATAGGAAGAGGTAAATGAAAGCAACGAAGATCGAGTTCCGCATGCGCATGATGATTATGATTCTTATCACCGTGCTGGGCTTCTGGGCGCCGTGGATCGAGCTTTGGGGCATTGGGAATCGCTTCCCGCTGTGGGCCTGGCTGGCGCTCCAGTTGTGCCGGACAGGAGTAGTCTCCTGTGACGTTGCCGCGCCGCTGGTGATCGTCGTGGCCGCGCTGGTCGCCGTCATGGGAGCGGTTCTGCGCATCTGGGGCGCGGCTTGCCTGGGTTACGACACTGTTCACCACGGGCAGATGCAGGCCGGCGCGGTGATGGCTGACGGGCCGTATCGATCGATGCGCAATCCGCTCTATCTCGGCGGGTGGTGCATGATGGCGGCCCTGTCGTTTCTGATGCCGCCCTCTGGCGCGCTGGTGATGATGACGCTGCAGACGGTCTTCTATCTCCGGCTGATTCTGGCAGAAGAGGAGTTTCTTGCTGTTGAGCTTGGCGAGCCTTACCGGGAGTATCTGCGTGCTGTTCCGCGATTGTTTCCGCGGCTGCGGAGGATTTTGCCGCACACCACCCCACAACCCACAGGCCGCAAGCCGCGGTGGCTCCACGCGCTCATCACCGAGATCAACCCCCTCGGTATCTTTGTCGCGCTGGCCTTCTTCTCCTGGAGCTATAACAACTGGCTGATGATCAAGGTAGTTCTCATCAGCTTCGGCCTATCGATGGTAGTGAAGGCACTGGCGCCGAGGGAAAAAGCTGGGACTTAGCCTGCTCCCCTCATCCACGCTGAGAGTCGATCCGCAACCTGCAGAGACATTTCAGTAGACAGAGACTATCCCCAAAAAACAAGGGGAAGAGCCAACGGCTCCTCCCCTATGCTGTCTTTGGTCCAGGAATGACTACTTCTTCGGCGGTGCGATCGAGTCCTTGGCGGCCTTGGCCACGCGGAACTTGACCACTGTCTTGGCCTTGATCTTGATAGCCTCGCCGGTCTGCGGGTTGCGCCCGATGCGGGCCTTGCGCTCCGCCTTTACCAGGCGGCCAATGCCGGGGATTACAAAGACGCCGTTCTTCTTGGTTTCCTTGATGGCGGTCTCCGCCAACAGGTCCATGAAGGCTGCGACTTGCTTGTTGGTTAATTCCATTTTCTCGGCCAGTTGCCGAGTCAGTGCGGTTTTCGTCAATCCTGCTGCCATGGTGTGATCTCCTTTTTCTGTTCGGGCATGCCCTTGGGCGCGCCGTTGTTGCCTGGGCTTCCGCCGCGAGATGCGTTCCGCATGGAGGAGGTCAGGCAACGCATGCGCGAAACCCCTGTATTCATGCGGGTCGGAGTACCCGTCGTTCGTTACCATGCGACTTTACATGGTACAAAGTCAAGACAAAAATGAGTGATTTCCACACTTTTTTGCGGTTTTTGCTGGTTTTTCTTCTGGTTTTGCCTATTTTTACCGGGATTTGCCCGTTTGGCATGCTTGGATCGCCTGAAAATCACTCCAAAGACCAGAGCACAGAACAGATCATTCCAGGCTAAAAATGGCCTGAAAACAGGTTGCCATGGCCTTACACTCTTCGCGAAAAACGCTAATTGACAATCAGCGTGAAGGTGGTGGAATGCTTAAGGGCGGTGACGCCGTTACTGGACTGCGCGGTAACGGTAACGGTGTATGTGCCAGACGGGGTTGCCGGGTTGGTGGGCGGGCCGTGATTCAGGTAATAGTAGCGCGGATTGCAGGCGGTTGTACCCAGCAGGGTGACCAGGCCGATCAGGGCTAAGAGCGAGAGCCGGTTGAGCCAGCGACGGCGCGCTCCTAAAGCCAGTCCGCCCAGCCCCAGAGCACCGGGCAGCACAAACGCCCAGGCGATGGGATTGGACCGGTTGCCCGGCGGGGATGGGGGTGAGGCATTAACGGTAGAAGCCGCGTAAGTCTGAATCACCATGTTGCTGCTGGGCGGGCAGGAGGAGGCTGGCGAACCGCTTAGACAGCTCTCCGGGGTGGTTGAGAGAATTTCCAGATTTTCCGGGGTGGCGACGCAGGCAGCTCCATCGGGAAGGCCGGAGCATGAGAGCGTAACGAACATCGGGGCCGTCAACGTGGATGTGAACTCCACAGATGGGACAACGGTAATGGTGAACGACCCTGACTGGCCGGCGGTAAGGGTGAGGGTGTTGGCGGCAGACGAGGATGGGGAGAAACCGGAGACGCCAACCGAAAATTCGCACTCCGTGGCGACGGAGACGAGTACCGCAGATGAGGTCGAAGCCTGGTAGCCGGAGATCGCGGCAAAGTTCGCAGTGAGGCTATGGCTGCCGGCTGCCAAGTCAACTGAGAGACTGGCTGAGCCGGAGGAACTCAAAGTCGCACTGGCCAGTTGGACGGCGTTGCCATTGAACTCGTCATTGATGGCTACGGTGCCGGATGTGATCGGGCTCCCACCCGCAGTGACATTAACCGTAAGAGGCTGTACGCATCCGTTCAGGGTGCCGGCGGTCAGCGTAGTTGTTGTGGATACGCCTGTGGACGCCAGCGCGGGCACGACCAGCGCGATCACCAATCCTGCAATCAACACAAGCCGCGAATTGCGGCAGTTTATGCCTCTCACTTGCACCTGCTCCAAAGATCAAAATCGAGTGCCGCCGCATGTCGCAGCCCAGAATCCTATTGTATCCGGCGGGGGCGGACCGGGGCTAACCATCGCACCACGATCTGAGCCGAAAAGACAGAGAAATGCCAGGAGTAGCCCCTGTAATGGTTGGACGCGGGACGACCAGATTGGGAAGTGTGGAGCAGGAGTCGTCCGCCGGCAGCCCTGAGACGTAGCAATCAGGGCGCAATGAACGTCAACAGTGGTATGCTTTTGCCCATCGAACCTTCTTTTCGACGCCAGGCGCTGAACGAGCTAAACGAGGCAAGAGTGCGGTATGAAATCCTGTCCGATTTGCGATACGCCTTATCCGGACCAGCACACCAACTGCCCTACCGACGGGGCGGTGCTGATTGAGACGCTTGAGCTTGCGCCCGGTCAGATTGTGCGCGGCAAATACCGCACCGTGCGCAAGCTGGGACAGGGCGGAATGGGAGTCGTCTACCTGGCCGAGCATTTGATGCTGGGCGGGCAATTGGCGCTTAAGTTTCTGGCCACCGAGTTAAGCCGCAACCCCCAATTTATCAAACGCTTCCGTCAGGAGGCGCGGGCAGCCTATCAGTTGCGTCACCCCAATATCGTCGAGGTCGTTGACCTGGACCAGGACGAGGACGGCAGCCTGTTTATCGCCATGGAATACGTGGCCGGGCCGAGCCTGCGTGCAACGCTTCACGAGGCGCCGCACGGCCTGCCCGTGGAGCGCGCCTTGCACATCGCGCGCGGCCTGGGAGCAGGCTTGGCCGCAGCCCACGCCCGGGGCGCCATCCATCGCGACATAAAGCCGGAGAACATCCTGCTGGGGACACAACCCGATGGCAGCGAGCAGCCCAAGGTGCTGGACTTCGGCATTGCCGCCATGACCGAGGGCATCACCAACCTGAGCCGGACCCATGGGCTGCTGCTGACCCCGGAGTACGCCGCACCAGAGCAGTGGCGGGGCACGCCCGCCGCCGAACTGGATGGCCGCACCGACCTCTATGCCCTGGGCGGGGTGCTTTACGAGATGCTCACCGGGCGAACCCCGTACAGTGCCGTCAATATGGAAGGCTGGATGTACCAGCATTTGCAGGGAGTGTCCCAGCCGATTGAGCGATTGCGGCCGGAGCTGGCTAGGGAGCATCCGTGGCTGGGCGCCATCGTCATGCGCCTGCTGGCCCGCGACCGCGAGCAGCGTTTCCCTTCGGCGGCAGCTTTTCTTGAAGCAACTGCGCCCCAGAGGCTTGCGTCCCGCCCCGCGACCGTGGTCGAAAAGCCTACCGAGCCCTTGCCGGAGGAACCCACCTCCACGCTGAAGCGCTCCGGAAGCTCGTTGTGGGTCATTGCGGCGATTCTGCTTGCCGTCTGCCTGGGAATCTGGGCGGCGATGTGGTTCTCGCAATCCAAGACCGCGACGGCGATTCCGGTACTCAGCCCGCCCGGCGGCACCTATGCCCAGGCGCGATCGGTGACCATCTCCGACGCAACCCCGAATGCCGTCATCCACTTCACCAGGGATGGCAGCCCGCCCACGGAAACGTCACCCATTTATTTCTTTCCTATTTCGTCGCTGCCCACCGGCGCCGTGGTCCGCGCCATGGCCACGGCAGATGGTCACACGTCCAGCGCGGACATTACCGGGGTGTACATCTGGTCCGGGACCACCCAGCCCGCAGTTAACCCGCCAGGACCAACGCCTGCCGCAACAGGGCCCAGCGTCTATGACCAGGGCAAATCCGCCTATGACCGCAAGGATTACACACATGCGCGGGCGCACTTTTCGCAAGCCTGCGACGGCGGCGAGTTGAATGCCTGCACCTACCTGGGCTTTCTGTACTACAAGGGTCTCGGCGGCCAAGTGGACACAGGGAAGGCGCAAGTGATTTACCAGAAATCATGCGATGGAGGACACCTGCGAGGTTGCACTGGCCTTGGCTCCCTCTATGTGGATGCAGGCGACATCAGCAATGCGCGTAAATACTTCAAGAAAGCCTGCAACGAGTCTCAAGATGCGGATGTGAAGATCGAGGCCTGCGATCTGCTGCGCGGGACGCAGTAAGCAGGGGAAGAGAAGATACGTCTGACTATTCAGCGGCAACAGCTCCTTTCTTCAGAGCTGAAGCCAAGGCTGACAAGACGATAGGGGAAGAGATGCGCGGAAAGATGATAGCAGTTGGGGTGATGGCTGCGTTCTGTACGGTTGCGGCGCTTTCTGTTTTAGCGCAGGATGAGGGTCCGATTCTGATGCCAAAACCGAAGCCAGTGGCAGCGACGTTGCTGGTGACCTGCGACCTGGCCTGCAATTGGACGCTGGACGGCACGGCAAAAGGCCGCATCGAAGCCGGAGCCTCGGTCAAGGCGAAGGTCGTCATCGGCCAGCACACCCTGGTTGCCGAGACTGAAGACGCCCTCGACAAGGTGGAAAACCAGGTCAAGGTGAGCGCCTCCGGACAGACCACGGTGCATCTCCTACTCCAAGCCGTGCGCGATGCGCGGCTCAAAGCCGAGCAGGAGGCGAAGGACAAGGCAGACGAGGAAGCGCGCGTGAAGGCCGCGCAAGAGGCAAAGGCTAAGGCCGATCAGGAAGCCAAAGACAAGGCGGCGCAGGAGGAGCGCATCAAGGCCGCACAGGAAGCCCAGGCCAAAGCAGATCAGGAGGCGCGGGACAAGGCATTTATCGAGGCAAGAGACAAGGCTTCGCAAGCGGCCCAGGCCAAGGCCGAGCAGGATGCGCATGACAAAGCCATACGCGACGAGTGGGAGAAAGAGCAACAGGAGCGCGCGCGGGTGGCGCGAGAAAATGCCAACAGGGTCTGGACCGATCCGGCAACGGGGTTGATGTGGACAGGGAGAGACAATAGTTATGCTCTGCGATGGCAGCCGGCGGTGGAATATTGCCGCAGCCTGCAACTTGCGGGATTTTCAGACTGGCGGTTGCCTAGGATTGATGAATTGAAGAAGATCTACGACCCCAAAGCTCAAGCCGTCTGCGGTCCGGAAGGGCACATGGTTTGTCAAATCAAAGGCGGAATTCGACTCACTTCCGGCGTCGTATGGAGCAGCAGCGACGGAGATGAACCTCAGACGATGCGCGGTTTTGTCTTCCGCGGCCAGGGCGAACTAAATAAGCATGTGCTTCAACTGGATAAGCGCGGGAATAATTATGATCGCGTATTGTGCGTGCGCCGTCTGGGTCAATAATAAAGAGGGTTCGCGTTTTGTGCTTTAACTTCCAGCTTCGATTCGCACAGGGGAAGTACATTCGGGGGTAGCGGCTGCGTAGTTTGTTCCTCTCTATCGGAGTGTGTTCGATGAACTCAAAATGCCAGGCGGCAATGTTGCTGATGGGTGCGTTGTTTGCGCTGGGCGCGAGGATGGCTCTGGCGCAGCAGGAAGAGGGGCCGATTCTACGCCCTAAACCGCAGCCCAAACCGGCGACTTCTCCGACGCTGCTAGTGACTTGCGACCTGGCCTGCAACTGGACGCTGGACGGCGAGGCAAAAGGGCGCATCGAGGCCGGAGGCTCGGTCAAGACGAAGGTCGAACCAGGCCAGCACGTGGTGGTTGCCGTAACCAATGACGGCACAGACCTGGTTCAGCAATTTAGCGAAGTCAAATCAGGCGAACAGACGGTGGTGAGCATCGCGCTCGCGCCAGTGCGCGATGCGCGGTTAAAGAAGGAACAGCAGGCGCGGGACAGGGTGGCGCAGCAGGCGAGAGACAAGGCCGCGTATGAGGCTCGCGAGAAGGCTGTGCTGGAGGCGCAGGAGAAGGCCGCGCTGGATGATTCCGGCAAGATCTGGACAGATCCTGAAACCGGGTTGATGTGGACAAAGAAGGATAACGGCAGCGATGTGAACTGGGAGAAGGCGATGAATTATTGTCACAACCTGCGCCTGGCCGGTTTCTCCGATTGGCGCTTGCCGGCAATTGACGAATTAAGCGACATCTACGATCCGAAGGTCAGTGTTGCCGGGCAGATGGGCAGCGGCAGCCAGGCTACCTGGCACGTGAAGGGCAACCTGCAATTATCTGGCTGGCAGTGGAGCAACACGCAGGGAAATGCATCCTGGCAGGCGTTTCTCTTCCTCTTCTCCAATGGGGAGCGTTACTCTTCCCCCCTCCTCGGCAGTGGCCTCGACCGCGCTCTATGCGTGCGCCGTACCAGAGAATGATTATGGGCTGAAGCACGGCGCAGCCTGTCCATGGCCGCGCCGCGTTATCCTTGATTGTTTGAGGAGAACGCCATGAGCCAGTACCCCGTCCGCCCCCAGCTTGCCCACCTGACCGCCGCGCTCGACGAATTGCGCGCCAAGGGCACCTATTTCAAACTGCGCATTCTGGACGATCAGCAGGCGCCGGTGTGCCACTACGACGGGCGCAAGGTAATCAACCTGGCCAGCAACAACTACCTTGGCCTGGCCAACGATCCCCGGCTGATTGAGGCGGCGCTCACTGCGACGCGGAAGTTCGGCGTGGGCTCGGGCGCGGTGCGCACCATCGCCGGAACCATGCGCATCCACATGGAGCTGGAAGAAAAGATTGCGCGCTTCAAGAACGTGGAGGCCTGCGTGGTCTTCCAAAGCGGCTTCACGGCCAACGCCGGCGCGGTCAGCTCGATTCTGGGCAAGGAGGACTTCATCCTCTCCGACGAACTGAACCACGCCAGCATCATCGACGGCGCGCGGCTCTCGCGAGCCACGATCAAGGTCTTCCGGCATAAGGACATCGAACATTGTGAGGCCTTGCTGAAGGAGGTGGCCAACGAGCCGGGCAAGAAGCTGGTGATTACCGACGGTGTCTTCTCCATGGACGGCGACATCGGGCCGGTGGACAAGCTGGCCGCGCTGGCGGAAAAATACGGCGCCATCATGATGGTGGACGACGCACACGCCTCGGGCGTGCTGGGGCGCAACGGGCGCGGCTCGGTGGATCACTTCGGGATGCATGGCAAGGTGGATGTGCAGGTGGGCACGCTCTCCAAGGCCATCGGCTGCCTGGGCGGCTACGTCTGCGGGACTCGCGATCTGATCGAGTACCTCTACCACAGCGCGCGGCCGTTTCTGTTTTCCACTTCGCATCCGCCGGCGGTGGCGGCGGCGTGCATGGCCGCGTTCGACATTCTGGAGCAGGAGCCGGAGCGCATCGAGAGGCTGTGGGCGAACACGCGATCATTCCAGGGCGAACTGAAGCGCGCGGGCTTCAACGTCGGAGGAGTGAACACGCCGGCCAGCGAAACTCCGATTACGCCGATTATTATTGGCGATGGGCGCAAGACGATGGAGTTTTCGCGGGCGCTCTTTGAGGAGGGCGTGATGGGCACGGGGATCGCCTTCCCAACAGTGCCGGAGGGCAAGGCACGAATCCGCCTGATCCTGACCAGCGAACACACGCAGGCGCAACTGGAGCAGGCGCTGGAGACGATTGAACGAGTAGCGAAGAGGATGGGGATATTAGGATAGAGGCATCATGATCGCTCATCTGCGCGGAAAGCTCATCTACAAACAGCCCGGCCAGGTCATCGTCGAGGCGGCCGGTGTGGGCTACGACGTTACCATTTCTGTGCCGACCTTTACGGCGCTGCCTTCGGTGGGCGCCGAGGCCGCCTTACACATTCACACCCACGTCAGCGACGACCAGATTGCGCTGTTCGGCTTTCTCGACTCTCAGGAAAAGCGCCTCTTTGAGCGGCTGATTACGGTGAGCGGCGTCGGCCCCAAGCTGGCCATCAAGATGCTGAGCGGGCTCTCTTCCGAGCGAACGGTGCAGGCCATTCGCGGCCAGGACCACGCGCAACTGACGCATATCCCCGGGGTGGGCAAGAAGCTGGCCGAGCGGCTGGTGGTGGAGCTGAAGGACAAGCTGGATGACTTTGCTGTTGCGCCGGCGCCATCATCCGTTCAAGGGCCGGCGGCTGAAGATGTGCTGTCTGCGCTGGTCAATTTGGGTTACCAGCGCGCAGCCGCTGAGAAGGCCATCGAACAAGCCATCGCCAAAGAGAAGACTCTCGCTGCTGATTTCGACGGGCTGTTCCGGGGCGCGCTGAAGGTGATCCGGTAAGGTACTCAGTAGGCGCTATACTCTGCCGTGTATAGTTACGATTTATAGACTTTATTCCGTCTACCAGAAGGTATTCAGGTGACTCGAAGCTGTTTCATAACCGATCACTGACCGTCCTTGAGCTTTCCTCAGGAGCTAAAGCCCGCGATTTTTCTACCCTGTCACCGGACGGCTAAAGCCGTGCCCTTTCAAAACCAGGTTATGAAACAGCTTCTCGTGTGATTGATGTGAATTCTTGTAAGATACTGACTGTCTTCTATTTATCTTTGGATTCAATCTGATAGAACAGTTCCTGATCGGGCGAAGGGAGATTCTAAGTGCCAATCCGCATTGATTCTAAATAAGTTATTGAAAATATAGCCACACAAAACGGACAAATTGCAGGAAATGTGGTTACCACATACGTATTCCACACACATGATTTCGCACCGTGGCAATTTCAGAGCGGCTCATTTTCCCAATGCACATGAAGCCAGCGAAAAGCCTGCATTTTGCGAGCTATTTATCCGACAAAACAAAAAATCTACCTAACCTACTTTTGGCCGATTCATAGCGTTATCGAGCAAGCGTGCGGCCGTGGCGCAGCCTGGATCCCCGGCGCGAATATCGTCGCCGGTTTCGCAAATAGCACCCTGGCCAGCCTGCACCGCTACAACTACGGCCGCGCCAACCCGGCAACTACATCGATCCCTCGGGCCGGGCCGACACAGCCGAATACGCTCTGATGCTGTCGAATACCGTGGTCCAGGCGGCCACAGTCACGGCCTTAGGCTATGAGGTACGTTGCGCTTTATACTCGATTGCTTCCGGCGTCGATCTCGTCAACATGCATATGAATCAAGATATTACGCAGTTTGGCCTGCTGTTCCAAAGCTGCGCCGCAAAAATCACCTTACAACAATTCCTTCAAGACACGGCGGCGAATCTGCTCTTCATGGGCGCTTTCAATATGCTTGGCAGAGGCATCGGTTGGCTGCTAGAGGGTGCAGCGCAGGGGGAAATTGCGATTGGCGAGATGACTGAAAGACTCGGCAACGGCCTTTCGCCGACTCGGGCCGGAAGCCTTGAAGAGGCAGCCGCCGCGCAGGCACAAGCGCAAGAGCTTAACTCAATGCGACCTCCATATATGCAGCGGAACGGCACAACTGCTGTAAAAAATGTGTTAAATATGAATACAGGTGAAGCTCAAACCTGGATTGCCACGAATTCCGAACGCGCTATGCCACAAGAATGGGTTGGTACACTAAACGAAAATGAAGTGTTTATACAGGGAGAAGGTCATGCCGAGCAGACAATCGTTAATGCGCTAGGTGATGATTGGCAGATCACATCAGGAGGTACATCTCGAAATATCTGCATCGGCACATGCCAACCATTACTTGAGGGGCAAGATTTTACATTAGGAGGACCATCCTTCCCGGGAATGTCAGATAAGACACTCTATTGTATGTTTTGGAGTGAGCAATGAACAACGAAGATGAATTGCGTGAGTGCATTCCTTTGCTGAGTCGCGAGCAACGCTGGTGCATGGCAACGATGTCCGCTGAGTCATTGATACCCGTAGTCAGAGCATTTGGCACGCCTATTACTGCCGAATTCTTTGCCAAAGGGATTGAGATACTGTGGCAAGAAATCAGACACTCAAGCGAACCAGAAGTAGTACGGCAAGTGTTTGAAGGAACAATGACACTGCCCGAATCAAACGAAGACGATTCCAATAAGCCGTCCTATTACGCAATGTGCGCTCTAGGCATTTTATATTCCGCATGCGAAGTATCGATTGTAGAGGACTCAGATCGTGCGGCGCTTGACGCGTGTTTTGAAGCTTTGGGGCTTTGCAGCAGTTTTGATTCTAACCTCGAAGGCAATCCAATCCGGTTTTTTATTGCGTCATCCTACAAATTGCGTCAGAAGGGGCGATTGGAGGCGCTTCAAGCAGCCTATCAGCATAAGTTACTTGAGGTGATTCAGGGGACCGCACAGACAGAAGAATCAAAGATTGAGCAGTCTAGGATTATGGCCAACAACTTTGCAGGAGAACTGGAGCGTATACTCCCGGATATTTCGCGCATACGCGGTTGGGTGTGCGGTTGATTCGCGTTCAAGAACTGATATTACGCATAGCACACAGTGGAAGTAGTTGCGAGTGCCCCAGGTCTCAAACAAATACGCGGCGAGGGTGAGGCACCGGCGGCATGGACCGGGAGGTCCACGCTACAGCCGGCCAGCCACCCCACCGAGCATAGACCGCTCGTTGGGGACCCCGGCCAACCACCCCACCGAGCATAGACCGCTCGTTGGGGACCCCGGCCAACCACCCCACCGAGCATAGACCGCTCGTTGGGGACCCCGGCCAGGAGGCCGGCGTTACATTGGGGCAGCGTCGGCCGGCTGCTGTTCGTTGTCGTCGCCGCGCCGGAGCAGGCGGCTCAAAATCACGTAGAGCACAGGAATGAAGAAGAGGTTGAGGACGGTGGAGAGCAACATGCCTCCGACGATGGTGGTGCCTACGGAGCGGCGGCCCAACGCGCCGGCGCCGGTGGCGAAGACCAGCGGCAGAACGCCGAGGATGAAGGCGAAGGAGGTCATCAGAATAGGCCGCAGGCGCAACGCGCCGGCTTCGGCGGCCGCATCGGCGATAGAGCGGCCCTTGCGGCGCAACTGCTCGGCAAACTCGACGATCAGAATCGAGTTTTTGGCCGAGAGGCCTATGAGCATGACCAGGCCGATCTGGCAGTAGACATCGTTGGAGAGGCCGCGCAATGAGACCAGGCCCAGCGCTCCCAGCACCGCCATGGGCACGGCCAGAAGAATGATGAAGGGCAACGCGAAGCTCTCGTATTGCGCCGATAGGGTGAGATAGACGACCAGGATGCCGAGACCGAAGATGATGAGCGCCTTGCCGCTGGATTCGATCTCGTCGAGCGTCAGGCCGGTCCACTCAAACTTCATGCCGGGCATCAATAACTTGTTGCTCGCCAGTTCCTCCATGGCGACGCGGCCCTGGCCGGAGCTGTAACCGGGCGCGGGCGAGCCGTCGATCTCCACCGCGCGGAAGAGGTTGTAGTGGGTGATGACCGGCGGGCCGGAGCTTTCTGTCACCCTGACCAAGTTGTCGAGCGGAATCATCTGGCCGGTGTTGGAGCTCACATAGTAGTTGTGCAGATCGCGGGCCGCCATGCGGAAGGGCTGGTCGGCCTGCACGAAGACGCGATAGGTGCGGTTGTTGTAGTCGAAGTCGTTGATGTATTCCGAACCCATGAAGACGCCTAGAGTGGTGGTGATCTGGGAGAGCGGAATATTCATCGCCTTGGCCTTCTCACGGTCGATGGTAACCAGCACCTGTGGGTCGTTGGCCGAGTAAGTGGTGATCAGGCCGGTAAGATCCTTGCGCTGGCGGCTTGCGCCGACAATCTGATGGGCGACGCGATCCAGGTCGCCGAGGGTGTTGGCGCCAGAATCCTGGAGCATGAACTGAAAGCCGCCATAGCTGCCGACACCGTTGACCGCGGGAGGCTCGAAAACGGCCACCAGGCCGCCATTTGGGGCGAACATCAGGCTCATCAGCTTGGGCGAAAGGTCGGCAACGATATCCGCGGTGGTGTGGCCTTTGCCGCGCCGCTGATCACTGGGCTTGGTCGACACAAACATCATGCCCGCGTTGGAGGCGTTGCCCGAAAAGTTAAAGCCGATAATCGAGAACGAGCCGGCAATATCGGAATTCGATTGAAGGATCATGGTCGCGCGATCCGCCAGAGCGCTGGTATAAGCCAGCGAGGAGCCCGGCGGGGCCTGCACAATCACCATCAAAAAACTTTGATCTTCCTGAGGAATGAAGCCGGTGGGCACATGCCCGTAGATCCAAACGGTTGCGCCCAGTCCGGCGAAGAAGAGCACGAGCAGCACGTTGCGGATCCGCAGCGCCCCATGAATGGCTTTGGCATACGTGGCGCCCAGCCAGGTGATCTGCGCGTCGGTAGAGTGAATGAAGGCGGCAAAGAGGCGCGAAACCGGCTCGATATGCAGGAAGTCGAGCTGCTTGGGACGGTCTTCTTCGCCGCGCAGGAAGATGGCCGACAGAGCCGGCGAAAGCGTGAGCGCGTTGAAGGCCGAGATGGCGATGGCAAAGGCGATGGTCAGCGAGAACTGGCGATAGAGAATGCCGGTGGTTCCGGGAAAGAAGGAAACCGGCACAAACACGGCGATCAGAACCAGCGAGGTGGCTATGACGGCGCTGGTCACCTCGCCCATGGCGCGCGAGGTGGCCGCGTGGGGGTCGGAGTGTTCCAGGTGGATATGACGCTGCACGTTTTCGATGACCACGATAGCGTCGTCGACCACCAGCCCTGTAGCCAGCGTGATGCCGAAGAGAGTGAGCGTGTTGATGGAGAAGCCGAAAATTTTGATGAAGGCGAAGGTGCCGATCAGCGAGACAGGAATGGTGACGGCGGGAATGATGGTGGCGCGCCAGTCGAGCAGGAAGAGAAAGATGACGGTGATGACGATAAAGACGGCCACGGCCAGCGTGACCAGCACTTCGCGGATGGAGTCGCCGACCACGGTAGTCGAGTCAAAGGCGACTGCATATTCCAGACCCGGAGGAAAGCTCTTGGAAAGTTCCTCTAAAACGGCCTTGGCCTGGCGGTCCACTTCCAGGGCGTTGGCGTTGGAGAGTTGCATGACGCCGATGCCCATGGCTTCGCGCCCGGAGAATTTCAGCACCGAGCTATAATCTTCCGCGCCCACCTCCGAGTGGCCTACATCTTTGAGCAGCACCAGGCCATTCGAGCTGTTCTTGACGATGATGTTATCGAACTCGGCGGGCGAGGTGAGCCGGCCGACAACGCGCACCGGCACCTGGAAGGCCTGCCTGGAGTCCGAGGGAGGCTGGCCGAGCTGGCCAGCGGGAATTTCCACGTTCTGCTCGACCAGCGCGTTGACCACGTCGGTGGCGGTAAGGCCGCGCGCGGCCAGGCGCACCGGGTCAAGCCAGATGCGCATGGCGTATTTGCGCTCGCCGAAGATCATCACGTCGCCCACGCCGGGCACGCGCTTGAGGGCGTCCTTCACGTAAACGTCGAGGTAGTTGGAGATGAACTCGGGCGAATAGCGGCCGTCGCGGGTAAAGAAGCCAGCGCCAAAGACAAAATTATAGGAGGCCTTGGTGATAGTGATGCCGGTAGCATTGACAGCAGCAGGCAGCCGTCCCGTGACGCTGGCCACGCGGTTCTGCACATCCACGGCGGCGATGTCCAGATCGTAGCCGGTTTTAAAGGTCGCGGTGATCATGCTCGTCCCGTTGTTGGTGCTGGACGAGCTGATGTAGCGCATCCCCTCGACGCCGTTGATGGCCTCTTCCAGGGGGATGGTAACGGCCTTCTCGACGGTGTCGGCGTTGGCGCCCACATAGTTGCACGACACCTCGATCTGCGGAGGCGCGAGCGTGGGGTACATGGCGACGGGAAGATTGGGGACGCACACCGCGCCCGCGAGAATGATTAGCAGCGCGCAGACCGTGGCAAAGACTGGCCGGTGAATAAAAAAATCAACAAACAAGGGTTAGTTCCTTTCAAAAATGCCGCACACCGCAAGCAATGTCTGTCACAAGATTTCACCGACTCGCTTGGCAGCCTTTAGCCGCCCATAGGCATCACCGGCATGCCGTTCATCAAATACTGCGTGCTGGAGACGATGACCCGGTCGCCCGCATTCAGCCCCGAGGAGATGGAATAGTTGTTGCCAACTGTATCGCCCAGCGCGACCGCGGTTTGACGGGCCACAAAACGGCCGTTCTGCGGCTGCGCCACGAAGACAAAGCTCTGCCCGCCCTGGTGCGTGACAGCCAGAACCGGCACTACCGCCATGAGTGTTGTGCTCCAGATAACGCGCGCCTTGATCATCTGCGCGGTACGCAGCACCTCCAGCGTGGCGTGAACCGGAGCCTTCACAAGAATGCCCTGCAATGTGCTATCCACCTGCGCGGATACAAAATCGATCTTCGTCTTCTCCAGCAGCTTGCCGGCGTTGTCCACCAGCTCGACATCCAGCCCCTGGCGCACCTGGCTGGCGCGCTCCGAGGGGACATAGATGTAGGCTTCCAGGTCCTTGTTCTCATCGACAGTAGTGAGCACCGTAGCCGGCGAGTTCATCGGCGAAGCAAAATCGCCCACATGCACCGGGATGTCGCCCACCACGCCGTCAAACGGCGCGCGGATGGTGTAGTATGCGAGTTGCTCTTCCTGCGTCTTGCGCAGCTCAACCGCCGACTCGTAATCCGCCTTGGTATTGCCGAAGGACTGCAGCGCCTGGTCGTAGGCGTCGCGGCTGGTGACGCCGGCCTCGAAGAGCTTGCGCTGCCGCTCGACTTCTACCGCGTTGTAATCGTAGAGAGCCTTCTTCTGCCGCTCGGTGGCGCGGGCCGATGCCACGGTGGCAAGCTGAAGCCGCGGATCAATCTCCATGAGCACCAAGCCAGCCTTCACATGGTCGCCCGAGTGAACGAGAATCTTCGTCAGGTTTCCGCTGACCTGCGGCAGCAGCGTGGCCGAGCGGCGCGACTTGATGGTGGCCACATACTCGTTTGACTGCTGCACCGGCGCAAGGGTGACAGCCACCGTCTGCACCGGCATCGCCTGCATCCCGGCCGCAGCCTTAGTTGCCGGTTGTTTGTCGCAGCCCGTTGCCGCCAAACCGAGAAGGATTACACAACTTATCCAAAGAATGCGTTTCAAATCGATCTTCCTCACTCTATGTTGCCTTTCCTATTGTAATGTGACGCCTGGAGCCGCAGTATTGATGCAAAAATGCTTTCCGGCCAGCCTGCCCAGGATGGAACACTGGCTCTCCTGAATGCTTCCAGACAGCTTCCGATTCTTTGACATAGCCCCCCTGAGTTGGTAGCCTTCATAAGGGCGCATCTGGCCAATTCGGGCCGTTTGCCGGCCCTGTCCGCGTCCCCGTCGTCTAGCCCGGCCTAGGACACCGCCCTTTCACGGCGATAACACGGGTTCAAATCCCGTCGGGGACGCCAACATTCTAAAGAAGTTAGCGTAAATACGTGTAAAAGCCGGGACCACTTCGGGACCAGTTAACTGGCCCCCTCGCTACGCGACGCGCACCTCGTCGCGGATGAGTCGCACGGCGATGAAGGGTCCGAGAAGCGGTCCGAGTTCTCCGGGGGCACCCGAGGACAGGTCGAAGCCGGTGTCGCCGGAGTGGCCGTCGCGCAGTTCAAGAAAGAGTGGCATAGATTACTCCAGAGTTGATAAATAGTGAATGGATTCAATGGAATAGATGTGGATGGAGGGCGGTTGGGGAGGCGGCGCGACGAGAAAGCTGACGTCTGAGAAGCGGTCTTTCTCAGATGTCAGCTTTCTCGTCGCGCTCTGAATGGACACGGCACCGCCGGCCTGACGCTAGATTCCCAGGCCGGCGGCCGCATTTTGGCGGAAGATTTCGCCGATGCGGATATAACGTCGCAGCGTCATCACGGACCGGTGCCCGGTCTGGCGCATGATCAAATACTCACTGACACCGTTCATGGCGGCCTGCGTTACATGGCCCGCGCGCAGGCTGTGCCCTTCCAGCGCCTCGACCTTCAAGCCGCCGCTCTTGGCGGTGCGCCTCAGGATGGCCCCAATCGAGTCACTGTGCAGCCCGCGGCGTTAAACGCGTCCATGTTGGCTGACCGCCCGGAAGATGAGCCCGCCGGAAATCTGGGCGGCCGTAAGCCAGCAGCGCAGTACACGAACCGGGCAGGTATCAGAATTTGCGCCGAAAGGAAGACCCACCTTGCGCCCGGCTCCCTCCTGATCGGTCTTTGATGTCGGCAAGTTTACCATGACTCCGTCGGCGGAGAACTGTAGGTCGCTTATCTCCATGCGGGCCAGTTCCGATCGCCGAAATGCGCCTGCGAATCCCACCAGCATGAGCGCACAGTCGCGAAGTCCAAGAAGATCCTTGCTGCAGCCAACGACGATGCGGCGAATGTCGGCGAAAAGGAGCGGATCCTTTCCCTTTTGCGCCGTTCAGCGTCTCACCAACGATGAAATGGAGAGTATTGGCCGGAGAGTCGGTGTAGCCGGCGGCCTAGTGCGCTTTCGTAATCGTAGTCAGCCGGCGGGTGATTGTGCCCGAGGCTAAAGTTGAGGCTCGGTCGGTAATGAATAGGTCAACGGATTGAGGTGTTGCCGGAAGCGCCGCTAGCTGATGGCCGCTGCACCACGATTCGAAATCCCGCCAATCGGATCTGTAGGCTTTCTGTGTCGCCGGGGCCTTGGCGGATCGAACGAAGGCATTTGCCTTTTCGATCAGGTCGTCAATTTCAGATACCCGGCGGGGCAGGATGAATTCTTGCTGTTGCATTATGAACTCCTGTAATAAAGAAAGGGTGCGAGGCTCCAGAGACCGGAGCTTATATTTGGTGAAGAGGGTTAGGCGTCGAGATGAACTGTTCGCGCAGGGCGCGGTCATGCAACTTCTGGCCGGGAATACCTGTGCGGGCGAAGGCGCGAGGATGTTATTTTGTTGTACGGATGGGCCTGGCGAGGATGGAAGGCTGAGAAATGGCGAAGCGCCGGGAATGCCAGCAGAATCCCAGCTGGACCGTTTACGGAACGCGGGCGAGGGCAGTTTGTATGGGGGAACAAACCGGCTAAGTTTCTCAAACAAGAATGAGAAATACTTGTAATGAAGCCAGCGGTTGCATATTGTAATGGATGAAGCAATTGGTTACCAGAGCGACGCAATTTCTGTAGTAGCATGACAGCCTGCAATTCGGAATTGAACCCAGAGTAAATCGCTGGCGGAATCGTCCATAATGCCTGATTGTTGTTCTCTGGGCCATGAATGACTGTTTGAGTAAACTGTTCTTATGCAATCTGCCGCCACATCTGAGAACCAGCCCAAAAGTAAATGGCTCGCTGACCAGGGGGCTCGTTGGAGCGCGCGTTTTCACGAGCGCGAAGAGCAGGTCTTTCTTCTGCTCTCGCTGCTGATTGGAGCGCTCACCGGCCTGGCCGTGGTCGCGTTTATCGTGCTCACAGAGCGAGTGGGAATACGCTTCTTCCCCATAGGAAGCGCCGCGTGGAGGCGTATTGTAATTCCTGTAGCCGGCTCGCTGGCCATGGGTTTCCTGCTTTACCGTTATTTTCCCAACGCCCGCGGCAGCGGCGTGCCACAGACCAAAGCCGCCCTCTTCGCGCGGGATGGATTCATCTCGCTGCGCACCGTTCTGGGCAAGTTTTTCTGCACGGCGACCACGCTGGCCAGCGGGATTCCGCTGGGCCGCGAGGGTCCGTCGGTCCAGGTGGGCGCGGGAATCGGCTCCGTCCTCGGCCGCTGGCTCGGATTGAGTCCGGAAAAAGTGAAGTCCTTGATTCCCGTGGGAGCGGCGGCGGCCATTGCCGCGGCATTCAACACGCCCATGGCGGCGGTGCTGTTTTCTCTCGAAGAAGTGATGGGCGACATGAACGCGCCGATCCTGGGATCGGTGGTGCTGGCCTCGGCTACCTCATGGGCGATGATGCGGCTGCTTCTGGGCAACAACCCGCTCTTTCAAGTTCCGCAATACACCTTGGTGCATCCGCTGGAACTGGGCATCTACGCCTTGCTGGGCATTGCCGGCGGCTTTCTCTCCGTAGCCTTCACCAAGCTCCTGCTGAGAATGCGCGACTACTTTCTGCGTTTGCCCAGGAAGACGTGGTGGTGGCATCCGGTAGTGGGCGGCGTGACGGTGGGCCTGATGGGCTGGTTTGTGCCTCAGGTTCTGGGCGTGGGCTACACCTACGTCGGCAGCGCTCTGAACGGATCAATGGCGCTCAAGTTGCTGCTGCTGCTGGTGGCGCTCAAGCTGATTGGCGTGACGGTCAGCTACGCCTCCGGCAACGCGGGCGGCATCTTCGGGCCGGCGCTCTTTCTTGGCGCCATGCTGGGAGGCGCCATCGGCACAGTAGCTCACAATTTGTTGCCGGGGTACACGGCCACGCCGGGAGCGTACGCATTGGTGGGCATGGGCGCGGTATTCGCAGGCATCGTGCGCGCTCCCATGACCTCGGTGCTGATGATCTTTGAAATGACGCGGGATTACGCGGTCATTGTGCCGTTGATGATCGCCAACCTGACCAGCCTCTTCATCTCCCGGCGCTTTCAGAAGCAGCCCATCTACGAGGCACTGGCACATCAGGACGGCATCCATCTGCCCAGCCCCGGCACGCTCCACCAAAAAAGCTGGCGCATGGTGGCTCAGGTGATGCAGCGCTCTCCAAAAGTTCTTTCCGCGCATATGCGCGTCCAGGATGCGGTGGAAGAGACTCGCTTCAGTCCATTCCGCATCTGGCCGGTGGTGGACAAGGAATATTTTCTCGGCATGTTGAGCCGGGAGACGCTGGAATGCGCTCTGGTCGATGGGAGAAAAGAACAGCCGCTGAAAAACATCATCGATACGCTTCATGTCCCGCATCTCCACATGGATCATGCACTTCATCTGGCGCTGGAGCGGATGAGCACGTACCATCTTGATGTTTTGCCGGTCATCCACCGGGCCGACATTCACAATCTGCTCGGCGTAGTAACGCTCCGGGATGTGCTGGACTCGTATGGCATCGACCGCATCGGCTCAAAGTAGCGAAAGAGAGCAAAGGCCGCGCCAGGATTCTTGACGAACTAGCTTTAGATTCGCGTCATCGGCGTTCAATGTCAGGATTTCCATATACTCTTTGTCATTCTCAGATTGGAGCGTTTCACACACGTCACGGCGGTCAAAATGGTTCTGCTCATTTACGAAGGTGGCAGCAATATGCATATCGAGTTTGGAGAACGCAAACTGGTGATTCTGCTCAAAATCCGCAGTTCGTGCATTGTGCCGCTGAATTACAAATCAAGCGCCCATGCGTCTTACCTATGCCGGAGGTTCTAAAATCTTCGTATGGCTACGTGGATGCGCATTTTCTGTCTGGTTCTTCTTATGGTTCCCAGCCTGTCGTTCGCGGATCCAGCCCAATTCGATTTGGCTGGCCCCAACCTGGAAGTCAAGGTGGTCCATGCCGGCAAGACCCTGCCCATCTCCGAGGTTCCCAATCTGTCGGTTGGCGATCAAATTTCGATCAAAGCCGATCTGCCCGTAGGCCAATCGGTGCATTACCTTCTTGTGGCGGCTTTTCTGTGCGGTGCAACCAACCCGCCTCCGGAAAACTGGTTTATCTCATCGGAGACCTGGAATCCCAAAGACAGCGGCGGACTGAAGATCACCGTTCCCGAGGGTGCCCAGCAGGTACTCATCTTCCTAGCCCCGGAGACTGGCGGCGCCTTCAAGACGCTTGTCGGCGCCGTTCGCGGCCGGCCGGGCGCGTTTGTGCGCGCCTCTCAGGATCTCAATCAGGCCACGCTTGACCGCTCCCGGCTAAAGGTCTATCTGGCCGCCATCCAAAGAATCAGCCAGACCAATTTCGATCATCTGAAAACGGCCTCGCCACTGCTGGCACGCAGCCTCTCGATCAAGTTCGATTCCGATTGTCTTCAGAAGATCCCCGAGTTGCAGGCTCCCTGCCTGATGCAGGGCCGGGATTCGCTGGTATTGAATGACGGACACAGCACCTCCATCGTCCAGGCGCTCACCACTGGTCCCATGGACGATCTGGCCATGGCGTTGAGCAGCACGCCGCAGGCCGGTTTTGGGTTTTACAGTCCTTATATTGCCTCGGTGGTGGACATTGCTCGCATCCTGGACTCCTTCCATACGGCGCAGTATCAGTACATTCCCGCGCTGGCCACCGAGCAGGATGATCATCTCACCCTCGAACTGAATACGCCTCCTTCGTTTCACAATCCCAAGTCGGTTCTAGTAGCCGCTCTGCCGGCGGTCGAAGCACCGCAGATGCCGCCTCTCCATCCCGTCGATCTAAAAGAGGTGTACTGCGTGGAAAAGACGGAGCTGGTTCTGCCCGCCGAGGGCGCTCCGCTGGTGTTTTCAACGGGCTACGCGCATGACATGGTTCTTCGCTTGAAGGGAAAGAATGGCAAGTATGTCGATTTGCCGGTGCAGGCCGATGCGGAGAAAGGTGGCTTTGTAGCGAATACGGCAGGTCTCAGCCCGACCAACTTCGGCGATGTTTTGGACGGGTCCCTGCACGGATATTGGGGCTTTGAAGCCTACAACGGTCCGGAGTTCCGGCTGGAGAATACCCATCCCCAGCACTGGCAACTGGCCGATGAAGGTCAGCAGTTCCTGATCGCAGGTCACGATGAAACCGTATCTCTGGAAACCGAGAACGCCGCCTGCGTGGACAGCATACTCCTCCAGAAACCCACCGGAGAAACCATAAAGGCAGACTGGAAATCAACCGGACCTAACCAGGTGGCAGTGACCTTGCCGCTCAAAAAAGTCAAGCCCGGCGCAGTGAAGCTGCTGGTGAAGGAATACGGAAGCAAAGAGCCGGACACAGTTTCATTGCAGGCCTTTGCTCAAGCCGGCCATCTAGACAGCTTTACTTTCCATGCCGGCGATCTCTCCGGCGTGTTGAAGGGCAGTCACCTGCATGACGTAAATGAACTTACGATGAACGGGGTCAGTTTCAAGCCCGGGCCGGCCGCAGTGAGCGATGACGCGGATGAACTGTCCCTGGTTACTGCTGATGTCAAAGCCGCTGGAGAGTTCAAGGAGGGCGATAGTTCTATCGCCAAGGTTGCTCTCAAAGACGGCCGTACACTCAGTCTCGAAACGACAGTAGCGTCTCCGCGTCCAAGGGTTACTCTGATCGCAAAGAGCATTCAACCTTCGGCAACGAGCGCCGCCGACAATCTTCAGCTTGCCGACCCTGACGAACTTCCGCAAAATGCGCAGTTGACCTTCTCGGTCCACGCGCAGCTTCCGGCGGCGTTTTCGGGCGAAGAAAAGATTGAAGTGGCCACAGTTCATGGCGCGTACCTGACGACCCTCACGCTCGCCAGTGGACTGACCCTTGAGGACACTCAGGTCGCCTTGGCAACGCTCGATACGAACAAGGCCTTTGCATCTTCTGCCTCTGGTCCGCTACGCTTCCGCGTCATCGAGGGAGGAGTTGCGGGCGACTGGCAGCCTCTTGCCATTCTTGTCCGCTTGCCGGCATTTCACGATCTCAAGTGTCCGGACTCGCCAGACCAGCCTTGCAAGCTTACTGGTTCAAGTCTATTTCTGATGGATTCGGTCTCCAACGATCCACAATTTACTCACCCCATCCAGATTCCCGAAGGCTTTACCGGCTACTTTCTGTCTGTCCCGCATCCAACCAATGGGCAACTCTATGTAAAGCTGCACGACGATCCTTCGGTAGTCAATTCGATAACCTTCCCGGCGTCAGTACAGGCTCCGCCCATAGCTACTTCTGCGGCTTCCTCGATTACGGCGGCGCAAACTCCCAATTCTCCATCCACCGGCAGCCCATCCACTGCGCCTCCCGCCACCAAGCAAAATCCTCAGCCAGTTACCACAGCCGCTCCGTCTGGATCTTCCATTCCCTCTTCACCGCAAGGCAAAACGCCCTCCACGGCGCAGCCTGAGCCACAAGGGACTTCCTCCCCCGGCGGCGCATAAGCCGCGGCCGGTTCGAGGGCGAAATCGCCATCTACTGGGCCCACTCTCGCATATGTATCGCGAGAAAGATCATGAAAATACACGAGTTGATCCATTATAGAGAACGTGTGCGTGATCCTGAGATACTCGCAGGCTGTCGAAAAATGCATCGCTGTCCCAAATGGAACACCCTTTGCGGATCAATCAATACAAAATGATAATGCCGATATGATTCCTCGTGCAGGATTCACGCTGGACCGCTAAGACATTCTTGAGTATTCCGCGAGAATGTCCCGGTGCTTTTTTGCGTGATTCGCGGCAGTCCGGCCCTACGTTGGCGGTGCCACGGCAGTCGCCTGACTTGGCGGAGAGGAGTTCAGATGACTAAGAATTCGGATAAGGCAGCCCCTGTGAGGGAAATGTCGCCCTGGTTCAAAATTGCACAGTTCCTGCTTCTGGTTGGATTGGCCGTCGCCGTTTTCCTGCTTGCCCAAAGCATGGTGCATCACCGTTTCTTCCGAGGCGGCTGGGTCAACCAGCACGGCGTCCTTAGGCCATAGCAGGCACTGAAAGTGTATTAGTCGCAACTCCGAAGGATGCCAGCTACTCATTCCTTGAGATGAGCAACTCAATACAAAAGGCTCACTCGCAAAGTGCTATGCTGCTGAGCAGAGTTAGGAAAGCGGTTATCCCCGGCCTTCCACCATAGGAGGAATATGCTGCACGACTTGAAAACCTTGACAGGTTCGTCCGTGATTGCGTCAGATGGCGAAATCGGAACGGTTCGCAACTTTCTTTTCGACGGCCTTTCATGGACGATCCATTATTTGGTGGTTGACGTGGGAACCTGGTTCAAACGGCGAGATGTGGTTCTCGCGATTTCGGCAGTCGAACAGCCTGATCGGGAGAAGAGAACGATCCATGTCCGCTTGACGAGAGAGCAAGTGCGCGATAGTCCTGATGTCGATACCGAAAAGCCGGTTTCTCGCCAGCAAGCGATCGCGATGGAGGAATACTGGGGGAAGATGGCCTATTGGGTGTCCACCCACGTGGAAGGGGGGGCTTTAATTCCGACCGGAAGAAAATATCCTGTCCACACCATAGAGGATCCACATCTCCGCAGCGCCTGGGACTTACTTGATTACGAGGTTTGGGCCACAGACGGTGAGATTGGGCGCCTGGAAGGTCTCATCATGGACGAGTCTTCCTGGCATCTTGGCTATCTGGACGTAAAAGCTGGCGATTGGCTACTCAACCGCTCTGTACTGATTCCTACGCTCTGGGTGAATTCTGTTTCCTGGGCCGATTGCCGGATAAATCTGCATCACAGAAGAGACGGGATTTAGGGCCATTTCGAAGCGGGAAGTCTTGACCGCGCGGTCGCAACCTTCTTCAATGCCTGTGTAGCGAGTTCCCGCGCCTTTCCGGGATAGGCGCCTTGTGGATGGAGTGCGAACAGGAGAACATCGATCGTAAACGCGAATGTCGAAAAGCCCGAGCCGAAGCAGGAGTTCAAGTTTGGACTCCTTCCGGCCCGAGAAGGAAAAGTCTCGAATGACCCTGCGATATCGAATGGGAGAGCAAAACTGACCAGAATGCTTGTTGGAGCACGGTTCATCCTAATGATAAGAGGGATCAGCAATGGCAAAACAATTTGAGAATCCAGAAGTGACAAATCTCGAAAACGAGACGGTCTCAGACAAAACAGCACAGAAGCGGATTGAGCGCGTTGCCGAAAAGGCGGCGGAGAAGGCTTCGCATACAGAGCAGAGTTACGACCAGGAATCAACTGATCTTTTCAAAGTAAAATGACGTCGGGTCTTCAATATCCGGCGAAACCACTCACCCGAGCGACACTCCTCGGGCGACCCCGCTATCTCTGGCCGTAGCTCATCGTTGGGCATTTGCACGCGACCGGATGGCCCTCCAGGAGAAGCAATGACCTGACGTCATGCCTTCACTAATTGGAACCTGAACACCAGGCCGAATCGCCGGTCCCGGTGTTTTTTTGCCTGCATTGCAGCTACACCCCCAGTAAACGGATCAAGAAAAGGAGAACATCCATCGTGAAAGCGAATGCAGAAAAGCCCGAGCCGAAGCCGGATTCCAAGCCGGCTCCGAAGGATGACAAGGATGCTCTAAAGACCCTTCCCCTGCCTGAGCTGCTGAAGAGGCTCGCGTCATCGGCAGACGGACTCACTCAGGCCGAGGCCGTGAAGCGTCTGGCGCAATACGGTCCGAATGAGATCGCGGAAATGAAGACCAATGAATTCCTCAAGTTCCTCACGTATTTCTGGGGTCCCATTCCTTGGATGATCGAAGTGGCGGTCATTTTGTCAGGAATTGTCCGGCACTGGCTCGATTTCTTTGTCATCCTTGTGCTGCTTTTATCCAACGCCCTGGTTGGATTTTGGGAAGAGCATCAGGCGGGCAACGCCATCGCCGCTCTCAAGGCCAGGCTGGCGATCAAGGCCAAGGTCAAGCGTGACGGCAAATGGCTGAATCCCAAGGCAAGTGAGCTGGTGCCTGGCGACGTCGTCCGTCTGCGTCTCGGCGACATCGTTCCCGCCGACGCACGATTGCTTGATGGCGATTCGATCGAGGTTGACCAGTCCGCGTTGACTGGCGAGTCTTTGCCCGTCACCGCCAAGCCCGGTGGCGCGGTTTATTCCGGCTCCATCATCCGTCAAGGCGAAATTGACGCGATGGTGTATGCCACCGGCACAAACACCTACTTTGGCAAAACCGCGCAACTGGTGCAATCTGCGCACACTGTCAGTCACTTCCAAAAGGCAGTGATGAAGATCGGCGACTACCTGATCATCCTCGCGGTAGCACTGGTCGCGTTGATTCTCGCTTTCGCCCTCTTCCGAGGCGACAAAGTCCTCACCACGCTGGAATTCTGCCTAGTGCTTCTGGTTGCCGCGATTCCTGTCGCTATGCCCACGGTGCTGTCGGTGACGATGGCCGTCGGCGCGCGTCTGCTGGCGAAGAAGGAAGCAATTGTAACCCGCTTGTCGGCCATTGAGGAACTGGCTGGCGTGGATGTGCTATGTTCGGACAAGACCGGGACACTCACGCAGAACAAACTGACACTGGGAGATCCGTTCACAGTGGACGGGGTTGCTCCCGACAAAGTGATTCTCTGGGCGGCGCTTGCCTCCCGCGCAGAAGACAAGGACACCATCGATCTTGCCGTGATTGGCGGCGTGAAAGATGACAAGCAACTGAAGAGCTGCCAGGTGCTGCACTTCATGCCGTTCGATCCGGTGCACAAGCGCACGGAAGCCACTGTCAAGGGAGCGGACGGAAAGCAGTTCTTTGTGGCCAAGGGCGCGCCGCAGGTAATTCTGGAGATGGCAACCAACGTCGGCGAGGTCAAGTCTGCCGTCGAGAAAGCTATTCTGGATTTCGCCGGAAAAGGCTTCCGCTCGCTGGGAGTGGCGCGGGCCGATGAGAAGGGCAAGTGGAAGTTTGTCGGCATGCTGCCCCTGTTCGATCCGCCGCGCGAGCAAGCCAAGGCGACCATTGCTAGCGCCCGGCAGATGGGCGTGGACGTAAAGATGGTTACGGGCGATCAGATCGCCATCGCACGGGAGACCTCGAAACAACTGGGACTGGGAACGAACATCCTGGATGCGAGCGCTCTGGGCGATACGAAGAAGCAAGAGTCTACGCAGACTCAGGAAGCGATCGAAAAAGCCGACGGTTTTGCCCAGGTATTTCCCGAACACAAGTACCACATTGTCGATGTTCTTCAGCAGCGCGGCCACATTGTCGGCATGACTGGCGATGGTGTCAACGACGCGCCCGCGCTCAAGAAGGCCGACTGCGGAATCGCCGTCTCCGGTGCCACAGACGCGGCTCGCGCCGCAGCGTCTATCGTACTGCTTGCGTCTGGCTTATCGGTAATCATTGACGCCATCAAGGAGAGCCGCCGCATCTTCCAGCGAATGAACAGCTACGCCATCTACCGCATCGCGGAGACGCTGCGTGTGCTGTTCTTCATGACGCTCGCCATTCTGGTGTTCAACTTCTATCCCCTAACCGCCGTGATGATCGTCATGCTGGCGCTGCTCAACGACGGTGCCATCCTTTCGATCGCGTATGACAACGTTCACTACAGGGATAAGCCCGAGGCCTGGAACATGCGGCTCGTGCTGGCGATCTCCACAGTGCTGGGAGTCATCGGGGTTGTTGCTGCGTTTGGCCTGTTCTATCTTGCGGAGCGCGTCTTTCACTTCGACCGTCTGCACGTTCAAACACTGATGTACCTGAAGCTTTCCGTGGCCGGGCATCTGACCATCTTCCTCACGCGCACACGCGGTCCATTCTGGTCCATACGCCCCGCACGGATTCTATGGATTGCGGTGCTGGGCACGCAAATCATAGCAACATTGATCGCGGTTTTTGGGCTATTTATGGCGCCGCTGGGCTGGAAGTGGGCAGGGTTCGTCTGGGGCTACGCAATAGCCTGGGCTCTTGTCAACGACCGCATTAAGCTACTCGCTTATAGGATTTTTGATCCCGTCAAGGCCGCGCCAAAGCCCGATGCCAAGGCCGAGGCGAAGCCTGATGCCAAAGCAGAGTCCAAGCCCGAAGCCAAGACACCCTCCGATTTGACGCCACAGATCGCCAAGCGAGCCTACGAACTCTACGAAAAGCGAGCCGGCAGCGACGGTACAGCAGTTCAGGACTAGAAGAAGGCGGAGCAGGAGGTTCGGAGTGATGAAGCCAAAGCCGAGCCGAAGCCGGAAGCCAAAGCCGATGCTCCTAAGCCTGAGGCCAAGGCCGATGCACCTAAGACCGATGCCAAAGCTGACCAGCCGAAGCCGGAAGCCAAGACTGATGCACCTAAGACCGAGGCCAACGCTGATGAGCCAAAGCCTGAAGCCAAAGACAAAACGCAGTCTGATGTGCCGCCACAACTCATCAAACGAGACCATGAACTCTACGAGGAGCTAGGGCGCGAGGACGTTCAAACCGTTCAGGACTGGGAGAAGGCGGAACCGGAGCGTCAGAAAAAAATGAATTCAACAAATAAACAGACACGAACAACGAGGCTGGCATGACTGACAAATCGAAGATAAAAATCAGTTCAAAGGATTTCCGTGTGCCGCCAGACAAGAAGGTCGACCTCGGCGAATGGCCGACAGTTGTCGACCCCTATTGCAAGTCGAAGCAGGAGTATAAAGAGCTTCTGCGCCAACACATGGAGACGCTGAACGCGCTGCAGCAACTTCACTACGCATCTCATCGCTATGCGTTGCTGCTGATCTTTCAAGGAATGGATGCCGCCGGCAAGGACGGCGCCATCCGTCATGTGATGTCCGGGGTCAATCCGGAAGGCTGCGAGGTCTTCAGCTTCAAACAGCCGAGCGCCGAGGAGCTCGATCATGATTTTCTTTGGCGCACTACATGTCGCCTTCCCGAGCGCGGCCGGATCGGCATCTTCAACCGTTCCTATTACGAAGAAGTGCTGGTCGTTCGAGTGCACCCGGAGATTCTTCGCAGTCAGGGGCTTCCCGAGGAGTTGCGTGACGAGAAGAACATTTGGAAGCAGAGATATGGCTCCATCGTAGACCTGGAGAAGCACCTTCATCGTAACGGCACGCGGATTGTCAAGATATTCCTGCACCTTTCTTACAAAGAACAGCGAAATCGCTTCCTTGCGCGCATCGATGAGCCAGACAAGAATTGGAAGTTCAGCACCTTCGACATTCACGAGAGGAAATACTGGAAGCAATATATGAATGCCTATGAGGATTGCTTTCACGCGACAAGCACTCGTCATGCGCCGTGGTACATCGTTCCTGCCGACGACAAGGAGAACGCGCGGCTTATCGTCTCTCAAATTGTCCTTGATGCGCTGGGAGGGCTCAAGATGGCCTATCCCAAAACCACAGCAAAGCGGCGTCTCGAACTGCTCACAATCAAAAAGTTGCTGGCGAAATGATGTCAGGGACCTTTCGCCGGAAGATTCGAACCAACCAATGTCTCAAAACTCACGCCGCGCTGTTACCAGTTGCGGGAAATAGAGAGGAACCTTCAAGATGGCCACCAAGAAACTCCCTATCAGCGCCGCTCAGGATGGCATCCCGCAATCACTGAGCAAGAACTTCGATCAAACTGGCAACTCTTCCGGGTTTATCTTCGACGTGTCGCTATCAACCGCAATTGCGGCAGACGGCAAACTTGAGGCACAAGCTTTGGTTCCCAAAGGGCCGCTTTCGCCGGAGATGCTGGATAAGATGAATCGCTACTGGTGCGCTGCGAACTACCTATGCATCGGACAAATTTACCTGTTTGAGAATCCTCTGCTGCGCGAGCCGCTCAAGGCGGAACAGATTAAACCGCGCTTGCTCGGGCATTGGGGCACTTCGCCAGGACAAAACCTGATTTATATTCATCTGAACCGCCTCATCAAAGAGCACGATGCGGACATCATCTATATCTCTGGCCCCGGGCACAGTGGCCCCTCCCTGAATGCCTGCTCTTATCTGGAAGGCTCGTACACCGAGGTACACCCGGAGATCACGCCAGACGAGAACGGCATGAGGCTGATGTTCCGAAAGTTCTCGACGCCGGGCGGGGTGCCCAGCCACTGCGGGCCGCATGTCCCGAATTCCATGCATGAAGGCGGCGAGCTTGGCTACTCTCTGGTTCACGCATTCGGTGCCGCATTCGACAATCCGGATCTTATCGTTGCCTGTGTCATTGGTGACGGAGAATCCGAGACCTGTCCGCTGGAAGGCAGTTGGAAGTCTGTCAACTTCCTCAATCCCGTGCGAGACGGCGCCGTGTTGCCGATCCTTCACCTCAATGGATACAAAATCTCCGGGCCAACGGCCCAGGGACGCACCAGCGACGCCGACTTGAAGGCCCTCTATGTAGGACGCGGTTACAAGCCTTATTTTGTCGAGGGAGACGACCCGGAGGTCGTGCATCAACTATTGGCGCAAACGCTTGAGGATTGTTATGCCGAGATTCGGGCAATTCAACAGGAAGCCCGCAAGAACGGATTCAAGAAGCAGCCTGTCTGGCCGATGATTATTCTGCGCACGCCCAAGGGATGGACTTGCCCGAAGGAAGTGGATGGAATCCCGATCGAAGGCACCTTCCGCGCTCATCAGGTTCCGCTCGCATCGGTTAAGGACAATCCCGAGCATCTCAAGATACTTGAGGCCTGGATGCGCAGCTACAAGCCGCATGAACTCTTCGACGAGAACGGCAAGTTCTTAGAAGAATTGGCGGCCCTCGCGCCTGCCGGCAACCGGCGCATGGGAGGCAATCCCCATGTGAATGGCGGGCGATCGCTGATTACGCTCGCTCTGCCCGATTTTACCGACTATGCACTTGATATCCCGGGACCTGGTCAAGTCTTGGCCGAGGCACCGCGTAAACTGGGAGATTTCTTCCGGGACATTTTCAAAATGAATCCGGTGAACTTTCGCATGTTCTGTCCCGATGAATCCGACTCCAATCGACTGAACTCCATCTTCGAGGCAACAGATCGTTGCTCGATGGCCGAGATTGTTTCCATCGACGAAAAACTGGGCCCGGATGGTCGCGTCATGGAAGTGCTCAGCGAGCATCTCTGTCAGGGATGGCTTGAAGGGTACTTGCTTACGGGCCGCCATGGCATGTGGTCCTCCTATGAGGCGTTCGCGCAGGTGGTCGATTCGATGACCACCCAGCATGCCAAATGGCTGGAGCAATGCCGCGAATATCTCTGGCGCAGGTCGCTTGCGTCTCTCAATGTTCTGCTCACGAGTCATGCATGGCGCAACGACCACAATGGCTTCAGCCACCAGGCAACCGGATACGTCGTCAATGCATTGGAGCGCAGGAGCGAAGTGATCCGCGTGTATTATCCACCTGATTCCAATTGCCTCCTCAGCGTCTTCGACCATTGCATGCGCAGCCGCAATTACGTGAATGTCGTCACCTGCGGCAAGCAGCCGCAACTCCAATGGCTGAACATGGACGAGGCTCTTGATCACTGCTCGAAAGGCGCATCCACGTGGAAATTTGCAACCAATGATGGAGGCGGTGAGCCGGATGTTGTGCTGGCCTGCGCCGGCGATGTGCCAACTATCGAAACTTGTGCGGCCTCGTGGCTCCTGCAGAAACACGTTCCTGGTATCAAAGTGCGCGTCGTCAACGTTGTCGACCTCATGACCCTGATGTTCCCGGACAAGCATGCGCACGGAATGGATGAAATGTCCTTCAATGCGCTCTTCACTGTGAAGGCGCCTGTCATCTTCGCCTTCCACAACAATCGCTGGCTCATTCATACTCTTGTGCACGGGCGCTCCAATGAAAGCCGCTTCCATGTCCACGGCTATATGGATTATGGAACTACCACCACGCCCTTCGACATGGTGGTGTTGAATGAAATGAGCCGCTTCCATCTGGCGCTGGATGCGCTTAAACATATCCCCCGTCTTCGTTTGCAAGCTGAGAAAGCCGTCAACTTCTTCAACCAGGAATTGCAACGCCACCACGACTATATTCGTGAGCATATGGAGGATATGCCTGAGATTCGGAACTGGCAGTGGACGAAGGACTTCAGCGATGCGGCGTCACCAGCTCCGATGGCCAAAGGACATCCCGAGAAAGCAATGTTCACCGACAGTTAAAAGACTGAGCAGCGAGAAGGCAGGACCAGTAGATAAACAGAGGATTGTACTTCTTTGCTTTTGTGCCAGGGAGGATGGATTGAGCGAATCAGAGACAGCAAAGACCCTACCCAACGAAGAGGGCGTTGACGCGCTGACCGAGTTGGCGCTTAACCTGCACTGGTCCTGGAATCATGCCGCAGATGAACTGTGGAAAGGCCTCGATGCAGAACTTTGGGAGGCGACACAGAATCCTTGGGTCATCTTGCAGACCGTATCGAAAGAGAAGATCAACGCATCCCTGGCAGAGCCAATGTTTCGTCAGCGTCTCGACGATTTGCTCCGATTAAACCGGGAAGCATATTGCTCCGAAGCATGGTTTCAGAGAAAGCACTCCGGAGCGACATTCACCTCGGTCGCATATTTCAGCATGGAGTTCATGTTGAGCGAAGCGCTGCCCATCTATTCGGGTGGGCTGGGCAACGTAGCTGGAGATCAGATGAAGGCGGCAAGCGATCTGGGTGTTCCAGTCGTGGGAGTTGGGCTGCTCTATGGTCAAGGATATTTCCGCCAGGACTTCGATTCGGAGGGCCGGCAACAGGCACTCTATCCGGTCAATGATCCGGGCCAGTTGCCGATCCGGCCACTGCGGCAGAAGAACGGAGAGTGGCTGAGGCTTCAGATCCACCTGTCGGGAGCAATGATCTGGCTTCGCTGCTGGGAGGTCTCTGTCGGAAGAACAAAGCTATACCTGCTCGACACAAACGACTTCGCCAACACTGCTGCACATCGCGGAATCACCAGTGAACTCTATGGTGGCGATGCAGAGATGCGGCTGAAGCAGGAGATTATTCTCGGAATTGGTGGATGGCGCTTGCTGCGAGCGCTTGGTTTGCAACCTGAAGTCTGCCATCTCAATGAAGGCCATGCGGCGTTTGCGATGCTCGAAAGAGCGCACTGCTATATGGAGGATCACAAGAAGCCGTTTGATCTGGCTTTGGCCGTTACGCGGGCCGGAAATGTCTTTACGACACACACGGCGGTCGCAGCTGGATTCGATCGCTTTGACCCTCAACTCATTCGGCAGTATCTTGCCCACTATGCGCAGGATGAACTTCGCATCTCGATTGACGATCTGCTGATGATAGGAAGGCAAAACGCTGGTGACAATGCCGAGCCCTTCAACATGGCCTATCTTGCTCTGCGGGGCAGCGGCCGCGTGAATGGCGTGAGCAAACTGCACGGCGAAGTGAGCCGGCAGATATTCCAGCCACTCTTCCCACAATGGCCGCAGGCAGAAGTCCCGATTGGCTCAGTGACCAATGGCATTCATGTGCCGACCTGGGATTCGGTTGAGGCCGATACGCTGTGGACCACAGCTTGTGGAAAAAAGCGCTGGCGCGGAGATCGCGCTGTCGAAGATGACATCCGCCAACTCACAGACGAACAAATCTGGCAGATGCGCTTCACTGAGCGAAAGAAGCTGATTAATCATTTGCGTAAACGGTATGCCCACCAGCTCGCATCAGAAGGCGGAAACCCATCTGATGCGAACAATATCTTCGACGGAAATGCGCTGACTCTGGGATTTGCGCGACGCTTTGCGACATATAAACGTCCCGATCTCCTCCTGCTTGATTATGAGCGGCTGGTTCGACTTCTCTCCGACCCTCAACGGCCGGTACAACTGATTCTTGCCGGCAAAGCACACCCGCAGGATTTACCGGGACAGGCATTGATCAAGAAGTGGAAGGATTTCATCCGGCGTCCTGAAGTTCGTTCGAGAGTCGTCTTTCTAAGTGACTACGACATGATGCTGGCGCAGCACATGGTTCACGGAATTGATCTTTGGATCAATACGCCGCGTCGCCCGTGGGAGGCTTGCGGAACGAGTGGGATGAAGGTTCTTGTAAATGGCGGCTTGAACTTATCGGAGTTAGACGGCTGGTGGGCGGAAGCTTATTCCCCCGAAGTTGGCTGGGCTATCGGTGATGGCAACGAGCATGGAGACGATCCTGCCTGGGATCGCACAGAGGCTGAGGCCGTCTATGCTGCATTGGAGAATGAAGTCGTTCCGGAGTTCTATGAACGGAATGAAAAGGGCCTTCCGCTGAAGTGGTTGAGACGTGTCCGCGAGAGCATGGCAAGGCTTACTTCAGAATTCTCTGCTACCCGCGCCATCCGCGAATATACCGAGAGTCACTATCTGCCCGCTGCTTCCAGTTACCGCGAGCGTGCAGCAGGGGATAGCGTGCTTGGCGTGGGTTTGCTCCACTGGCAGCAGGAGATCGATCGGCATTGGAGCAAGGTGCGCTTTGGTACGGTGGGTATCGAGACGCACGATGGCCAGCATGTCTTTCAGGTCGAGGTTCTTCCGGGCAACCTCAATCCGGATCAATTGACAGTCGAACTCTACGCGGACTCAGTTCAGGGAGGTAAACCTGCTATCGAAGTTATGCCCGCACCCGATCCCCGCGCGGATTTACCGGGCGTGTTAACCTATTCGGCCCGCGTGCCCGCAACTCGTCCCGCGAGCGACTACACTGCGCGCATTATTCCCCGTCATCCCAACGCATCTGTGCCGCTCGAAGCGGACCAGATTGTCTGGCAACACTGAGCCGAGTCAGGGCAATTCCACAATCGAAGATACAGGGAGGACAACATGGACTCACTTTCGAACTCCGCCGACCCTCATGACTCCTCCGTACTAGCCAGAAGCGCAAGCCACACTTACCCGCTGGGTCCAACGTTAACTCCAGATGGTGTAAACTTCAGTATCTTCTCAGCCCATGCCACGCGAGTCGAGATCGTGTTCTTCGATCACGCCGAAGCTCAGCAACCGGACAGGGTCATAACGCTCGATCCAACCGTTGATCGCACTTCTCATTACTGGCACATCTTTGTCCCCGGAATCGTGGCCGGACAACTTTACGGATACCGCGTCGATGGTCCTGGCGATGCGTCTTGCGGAAATCGCTTTGACAGCCAAAAAGTTCTGATTGATCCCTATGGCAAGAGCGTTTCCGTTGGCCAGCATTACGATCGTGCCGCTGCGAGTAAGCCGGGAGACAATGCAGCGACTTCAATGAAGAGCGTTGTTGCTGATTTGAGTATTTTTGACTGGGAGGAAGATCGACCGCTTAAGCATTCATTTCGCGCGACAGTCATCTATGAAATGCATGTGGCTGGATTTACCCGTCACCCAAATTCGGGCGTTGCCAAAGACAAGAGAGGTACATACCTCGGGCTCCTCGAAAAGATCCCCTATCTTCAGGAACTGGGTATCACAGCGGTAGAACTGTTGCCGGTATACCAGTTCGATCCGCAAGACGCTGCGCCCGGACTCGAGAACTACTGGGGTTATGGGCCAGTATCTTTTTTTGCGCCCCATCTCGGTTACAGCACCTGCAACGATCCACTGGCCTGTCTGGATGAGTTTCGAACCATGGTGAAGGAGTTGCATCGGGCCGGCATCGAGGTAATTCTCGACGTTGTGTACAACCACACCGGGGAGGGGAGCGTGAATGGTCCGACACTCTGCTTCCGCGGACTCGAAAACAGTTTTTACTACATTCTAGGCAAAGATAAGGCCACATATGCGAACTTTAGTGGGGCCGGCAATACGCTAAAGGCCAATCATTCCGTTGTGAAGCGCCTGATTCTCGACAGTCTACGGTATTGGGCTTCAGAGATGCACGTCGACGGTTTCCGTTTCGATCTCGCGTCAATATTCTCGCGCGATGAATCGGGCAAACCCATGTTGAACCCACCGATCGTTTGGGAGATCGACTCCGATCCTGTTCTGGCAGGCACAAAGCTGATTGCGGAAGCATGGGATTCCGGCGGTCTATATCAGGTTGGCAGCTTTGGTCAAGATAAGTGGAAGGAATGGAATGGGAAATATCGTGATGACATCCGTAGCTTTGTCAAAGGTGACGAGAATACGACTTTAAAGCTCCGAGAGCGGATCTCGGGAAGTCCAGATTTGTATCAAGAAGATGATCGGCCTGCCGGACAGAGCATCAACTTCGTGACTTGCCATGATGGATTTACACTCAATGATCTTGTCTCATACAACGCGAAGCACAATGAGGCAAATCGCGAGTCGAACAATGATGGTACAAATGCGAACCTGAGCTGGAACTGCGGTGTCGAAGGCCCGACAGCCAATAACGGCATCGAGCACTTGCGGATGCAGCAGATCAGAAATCTTTTCGCGCTCACTCTGCTCTCCGTCGGGACGCCGATGTTGCTCATGGGAGATGAAGTGTGCCGAACCCAGCTCGGGAACAACAATGCATATTGCCAGAATAACGAAGTCAGTTGGTTCGACTGGAGTTTATGCCAGACCAACGCCGACGTTCTACGCATTGTGCGGCAGATGATACATCTGCGCCTCCACTTCGATGAGAAGGAAAAAAGTGGACAAACAACACTCGAGGACTACCTGAGCAAAAGCCACATCGAGTGGCATGGCGTCGAAATTGGAAAGCCAGACTGGGGTAGCAGCTCTCATAGTCTCGCGTTGTCCCTGCATAATCTCGCCGGCACCCAGGTGCATTACATCGCCATCAACGCATACTGGGAGCCGTTGGAATTTGCGCTTCCGCCCGTCACTGGCGGCGCAAATGGGGACTGGCTTCGCTTCATGGACACCTCTCTCCCCACTCCGAGCGACATTGTCGAGGAGATAAAAGGGTCCGGCGTGGGAGGGTCGAGCTACCGTGTCAATCCCCGATCCATCATCATGCTGCAAACTGATTGTGCGACACGAGGTGAGGCTTAGATGGATTCCAATCTCGATCCTGCTCTCATGATGAGAATCCCAAGCCCGTGCCAGATAGTTTCTGAATGAGCCGCTTCACTTTCGATGATCGACTTGAAACGCCCCCTAGAGGGCGCGGAAGATTTCGAGACAATGATCAGATCAGTTGGCGCGCACCTGAGACGGCGCACTCGAAGAAGGTGTAACTGTGACATTCTGCGGAACAGATGATCGAGCTGGTCTATCAATTAAAGGACGGACCTCGATCTTTGCGACATTGCTGATCCCGCTGCTCCTGGTATACGCAGGACCAGAGGGAACTGCATCCGCACAACGAACAGGCGCGTCTGTCCCGATCGTGAAGGCTCCGATGAGCCAAAAGCAAGTCGTCGAAAATCTGGTTGCGATGAACCTTAAGCGGGCTCATGCACTGAACGCTTTTCAAGGGACCCAGCTTTACCGGTTGGAATATCACGGCTTCGGAGGCACTCGCAGCGCCGAGATGACTGTGGACGTAAAATACCGGTCTCCGGATACAAAAGAATTCACGATCCGGTCTGCGACCGGGTCTAAGCTGATTATCCGCAAAGTATTCAAAAAGCTCTTACAAGCCGAAAAGCAGGCGATGGAAGTCGAGAACCAGAGGCGCGACGCGATGAACAACGACAATTACGATTTCACGCTGAAGGGATACGATACTTCGCCCTCCGGCTCAATGTATGTTTTCGGCGTGAAACCAAAAACGAAGGGAATGTTTCTATATTGCGGCCAAACTTGGGTGAACGCTAAGGACTTTGCTGTAACCCGGCTGGAGGCCCAGCCTGCCAAAAACCCTTCGTTCTGGACGAAGCACATTGAAATCGAAGAAGTGTACACGCAAGTGGAGGACTTCTGGCTCCCTGCACGCAACCATAGCGTCACCAATATCCGGTTTGGGGGACGTGCCGTATTGACGATTTAATACGAGAACTACCAAATCACCGGTGCGATCCGGTCTGCGACCTCCCGACATTAATGTCAAATCGGTAGGCAGTCAGACTGCTGTAGAGTTGCTTCCCGTTCACAAGCGCTCCCACGGTTTCCTGTCATTCACCAACCTCACAATTCCGGACTCAGGAAGACTTGAGCGTTTCGCTCTTGGACGCAATGCAAGCCAGCAGATCGTCCCAGGACTTGGCGAAGGAGGCGACCCCTTCTCCGAGCAACTGTGCGGCTACGGCATCGGTATCAATACCAGCTTTGGCGAATTCGGCCAGCACCTCGTCGCTATGCGCGGGCAAGGCTTCGCCGAATTCTTCATGATCCGCGAGGGCTTTCAGCGTGACTTCGGGCATCGTATTCACGGTGAGGGGCTTGGCGAGGGCCTGAACGTACAGAATCTTGGAGGCTTTGGGATCCTTGGTTCCGGTGCTGGCCCAAAGAAGGCGTTGCGGATGGGCGCCGGCATTTAAAATGCGCTGCGACTGCGGCGAGTCAAGCAGAGCGCGGTACCTCTCATAGGTCTCTCCGGCTATGGCAATGCCGAGTTGGTTGCGTAGCGACTCGGGCTCTTTGTGCGCTACCGCGACGTCCCAGCGGCTGACGAACAGCGAAGCCACAGAACCAACATCAGGATTCAGCCCGGCGGCGATGCGTCGCTCGATGCCGCGCAGGTATGCCTCGGCGGCCGCGGTATATTGCGCGCCTGAGAACAACAGGGTCACATTGATCGGCACTCCAGCGAAGATTGCCTCCTCAATGGCTGGGAGGCCCTCGCTGGTACCCGGAATCTTGATGAATAGATTGGGCCGTCCCGCGCGGGCATGTAGCGCCTTGGCCGCGGAAAGAGTTCCGGCCGTGTCGCGAGCCAGCAGGGGCGAGACCTCCAGGGACACCCAGCCATCCACGCCATTGGTCCGGTCATAGATCGGCCGAAAAAGATCGGCGGCCTGCCTGAGGTCTTCGATTGCCAGTTCGAAGAAGATCGACTCGTTCGATTTTCCCTCCTTCTGCTTCTGGCTGATAGCGTCGTCATAGTCGAGGCTGTTCTTGATCGCATGATCGAAGATCGTGGGGTTCGAGGTAAGACCCGTAACCGACAAATCCTGAATATAGCGGCGGAGCGTGCCGCTGGTCAGCAGACCGCGGGTGATGTTATCGAGCCAGATGCTCTGGCCGATTTCATGCAGCTTCTGCGTAGCATTCATTTCATTCCTCTTCCAACACTTTTCATTACAGGATGCTTGCATCCTTCCTAGCTCAACTGGCGGCGATGATCCAGGCATGTGCCTGCGCAGCCTCCGAAGGCAGGAACAACTTCACCGGGCAGGGCATGAGGAAGCTGAATATCCTCATCATTTGTACGATCCAGTCCACGTCTGTGACCACCGCTATGCGCTCCCAGCGCGTGGGATGTTCCGCCCCAATCTTCAGGTCCTCCCAGAGAGCACCTGGATCGTATCCGGTGAAATCCGCAGAGGTCTTGTAGAGAAGCCGGATCTTGTCGTGCCGTTTGAGCGCTTCGAGAATGGCCGGAACAAGAATCCGGTCATAATCCTCGTTTGTGACCTGTCCCTTGCAGGAGAGCGCTATAACATTATCGGTAAAATTCTTCAGAATTTCGATCATGGAATGTCCTCCATGCGTGATTTGTAAGTGCCTCTTCTCGAGCATGCCTTCGCTCGTCTGAATACTCTGTTGTGCGGAAGATATTCACTCCGTTCTGGAAGCTTGCTCAGGCATATACAAGTCGGTTTGTGGCGTTCTTCCCGGCAACTCGGACGGGAATCCTCAAGTGAGCGGGTTGCAGACGACTCGCGCTAGCTCGTACAAAGGTCCGCATATACGACTGCGTTGCGCGGTTCCAGACCATCTGTCGCCCATAGATGTAAGCGCTCTTGCGCATTGCTTGACGTGCCGCATCGTTATCCAGAAGTTCAATAACCGCGGCTGCGATAGCATCCGGATTCTCAAAAGGGACCAATGCTCCGCGTCCATCGGCCAGGAGTTCGGCCGCGTGCCAGTACGGGGTAGAAATGATAGCCTTGCCGGCGCCCAGGGCATACGCCAAGGTTCCCGATACAGCCTGTGCCTCGTAACGGTACGGCGTGATATAAATGTCAGCTGAACCAACCTGCGAAGCCATTTCCTGAGGACTGAAAAACCGGTTGTGAAAGACCACGTTCTCCTCAACTCCCAATTCCATGGCTAATGATAGCAATTGAAGCCGGTATCGATCTCCCTCGCGGGCCCTGACTTGCGGGTGAGTGGCGCCTGCGATCACGTAGACGACATCCCTGTGCTTGGACAGTATCCGCGGCAGAGCTCGAATCACGCTTTCGAATCCCTTGTTGGGGGACAACAGGCCGAACGTGAGCAATACAGACTTTCCGGCGATTGCGAGTGATTCTTTGTAAACCTCCGGTTCCACAAAGGGCATGTCGGGGATGCCGTGAGGAATCTGATCGATCTTTTCGCGGGGAACTCCAAATTCATCCTGGAGAATACGAGAAGAGTACTCGCTCATCACAATAAGACGGTCGGAGAGTGCGGCGATCAGTTGCATGACAATTCGTTGGTTGAGATTGGGCTCGCGAAGGACTGTATGGAGCGTTGTAACCACGGGCATTGCGAGGTGCTGCAGCAACTCCAGAACATAGCTGCCAGCTTTCCCTCCATAAATACCATACTCGTGCTGCAAGCACACTAAATCGACATTGCAGGAATTTAGATAGCCGGCGGCTGCTCTGTAAGAAGCGATATCGCCTTCGCGAATTTCGAATCGCACCCGCTCCGGGTATGAGTAGGATGATTGCCCGTCGTTAACTGCTACCACCGACAGTTGAGACGCTTTGTATTCGGCAATGATTGCGTCACACAAGTCAGTTGTGAAGGTCGCAATTCCACACTGCCTGGGAAGGTGGTTCCCAATCACAGCTATCCTGACCGGACGTTGCGGACGAGGCACGAGTTGAAGGGAGGATGCTGAATCGACTCCGATTTTCGGGTATCGCGCTTCAGAACGGATAAGACGGATTGAATTTGAATTCAAAGTAATATTTGGAGCGGCCATTTCACGTGCCTTCCATAATCCTCAGGTTGTGATTGAAAACAATCTAAGCCCTCATAGGGGCATGGACTTGCTTCGCGATTTCAGAGGTTTTCTCAGAAGCTGCCATCGAGTAGTCCTGAGCCCTTGAGCTCAGCTCTTCCGCCGCTTCATGATCGCCTCGGTGGTGTGCGGCAGCGGCAGCAGTGTGGGCGTGTGCTGCGTAGATATGCAGGTCCGCTGCATTGTCATATTCGTTCTGGAGCATTGTGTTCTCCATCTTCCCGGAATCGATCTGCCTGTTGCACTTGTAGTCTTCCACGGGTCATTAGAAGGTGCTGAGCAATCGTATACATCCCTGCTAAGCTGCTCCATTGCGCCCAATGCGACAATGCAGACGGCGGATAATGAGTGGACTCCAGAAGAGAATCGCAGAGCCTCAATAGGCTTTAGGCTTCGCCCACGCTTTATTCGCGAACCATGTTCAATTGTGAACAGTTAAGTCGTGGCGGCCAGCTTTAGATTTAACTCACTCGTTCGCGTTGCTCGCCGACCTTTTGCTGGGACGACAGCGGAAGTCAAAGCGTCATTCGAGTTGTTGGCAGCAGGTTCGCGCTATCCGGTGAAGATATTTCCTGACTCATCGGCGCCAACGCGAAGCGATAACCACACACGTTAGGAGATCAGCGATGTACTACTATTTTTGGGGAATGCATTGGTTTTGGTGGTTTTTCTGGATCCTTCTTTGGATCATCTTCTTTTCCTTTATGATGCCAGTGAGACGAATCACCTATCGGCAAATGCAATCGCCCCTGCAACTCCTGCAAAGGAGATATGCCGCCGGAGAGATCACAAGCGAGGAGTACGAGGAGCGACGGGCCAAACTCTTGCCGGATGCGAATGTGAAATAGAGATGCTTACCACAATGTAGCGAGTCGTCAGTGTTCTGGCCATAATTGACCGGACTCTCAGGCGCATTGTCATGGATAGTACTTTTGTCGGCCCTTTATCAAGGGGACGCATCCGTGTGTATATGAGTGGGATTCAGAAATCCAAACTGGATTAGGGGGTGAAGCAAGCATAATGACATTGCAAACACTGAGAGATACCGCACAGACCCTTGTCGCAAACGATAAGGGCCTGCTTGCGATGGACGAGAGTACTCCGACCTGCAACAAACGATTTGCCAGCTTGGGGATTCCACAGACTGTTGCGGCACGACGTTCTTATCGGGAGATGATTGTCACAACGGCTGGGCTCGGAGAGTGCATCAGCGGCGCGATCCTCTTCGACGAGACGATCCGTCAGCAAAGAAGCGACGGCACTCCTTTTGTCCAAGTCCTCATTGAGGCGGGAATCATTCCTGGAATCAAAGTGGATGCTGGAGCCAAGGACCATGCAGGGCATCACGGCGAAAAGGTGACCGAAGGCCTGGATGGATTGCGCGACCGCCTTGCTGAATACGTTCGCATAGGCGCCCGGTTTGCCAAATGGCGCGCAGTGATCACTATTGGCGACGGTATCCCCAGTTGGGGTTGCATTCATGCCAACGCACATGCTCTGGCTCGCTATGCGGCGCTGTGCCAGGAAGCAGGTCTCGTCCCTGTCGTTGAGCCTGAAGTGCTCATGGATGGCGAACATACGCTGGACCAATGTTGTGAAGTGACGGACAAAGTGCTGCGTTCTGTATTCAGCGAGCTGTTTGCGCAACGGGTAACCCTGGAAGGAATGATTCTGAAGCCGAATATGGTACTCCCGGGAGCAGATTGCGCAAAGCAAGCAACGGTGGATGAGGTGGCCGATGCCACATTGAGCTGCTTCTTGCGAGCCGTCCCCGCTGCCGTTCCTGCGATTGCGTTTTTGTCGGGTGGCCAATCAGCAGAGTTGGCCTCGGCTCGTTTGAATGCGATGAATGTGAGATTCAAGTCGCGGTTGCCCTGGGCGTTGGCATTTTCGTTTGCCCGCGCCATCCAGCAGCCGGCCTTGGAGCTTTGGAAGGGCCAGGAGACCAATGTATCAGCGGCACAGCAGGCTTTGGTTCACCGCGCACGCTGCAACCAGGCTGCCCGCCGCGGCGAATACTCCAAGGCGATGGAACAGAGTTGACCGGAGGCATCCAAACACCGGCCTGCAACTGGGAGTTGAAAGAAAAATCATGAATCAAATGCCTCTGTATCCCTTGCGCTTCGAGCCAATTTATCAATATCGGCTGTGGGGCGGCCGGCGTTTGTCCGGCCTGCTCTCCGCGCCGTTGCCGGGTGACGGCCCTATTGGCGAAGCGTGGCTACTCAGCGACCGCGACGATCACCAAAGCCAGGTTGCCAATGGACCGCTTAAGGGACGAACTATCGGCGGCTTGATGGAACAATTCCGAAAACCACTGATGGGCAAGCTGGCTCCGCGCTTCCGCCGCTTTCCGCTGCTCCTCAAGTTTCTGGACGCGCGCGAGATGATTTCAGTGCAGGTGCATCCCAGCGATGCGCACCCAGAGCTGATTCCTGCGGGCGATACGGCAAAGACCGAAGCGTGGGTCGTAATCGAAGCAGAAAATGGAAGCCGGATCTATGCGGACCTTAAACCGGGTACTACTGCCGGCGATCTGCGTCTTTCGCTCGCCGATGGGACAATAGCTGACCACCTTGTGGGCATCGTCCCGAAGCCAGGCGACGGCGTATTCATTCCTGCTGGAACGGTTCACACTTTAGGCGGCGGTGTTGTTGTCTTTGAGGTCCAGCAAAACAGCGATGTGACATTCCGCCTTTACGATTGGGGTCATGTTGACGCAAAGACCGGACAGCCAAGGCAGCTCCAGGTTGATCAGGCGCTCGCCAGCATTGATTTTGCACACTGCAACGGGGGCCTCGTGACTCCCTTTGTGGTGACCACTACACCCGTGGAGCGCGAAAGATTCTTTGATTGCGAACATTTTCTGCTGTGGCGCCTGCGCGGAGAATCACCATTTAACGTCGGCGCTGCGGAAATCCCGCGCGTGCTCGTATGCATTGAGGGCTCGGGGTGGCTCGATGGCGTCGGCTCCGCATATGGCGTCAATAAGGGCGAAGTGTGGCTCTTGCCGGCGGTGGCCGGCGCATGTGAATTTCACCCAAACAACGCAGTGACCTTGTTGGAAATTGCGCTACCTGAATAGATTGAGACTGCAGTAAGTCTGAGGTGGATGAATGGTGAAGAAGCTGATTGTCTTTGATCTCGACGGAACGCTCGCCGCAAGCAAATCATCTCTCGATGCCGAAATGTCGTCGCTCCTCCATGACCTGCTCGGTGTCGTCAAGGTGGCAATCATCTCCGGAGGCGCATGGCTACAGTTTGAAAAGCAGGTGCTCTCCCATCTTCCTCAGGACGAACGCCTGGAAAAACTATCTATTCTCCCTACCTGCGGAACACAATTCTTCCAATACACCGGCGGGTGGAAGCGGCTCTATGCAGAAGATTTCACGGCGGACGAAAAAGAGAAGATCGTTAGTTCTCTGAACAAAGCCGTAAGAACCGCGGGCTTCCCGGTCGAAAAGACCTGGGGAGAGACCATTGAAGATCGTGGAAGCCAGGTGACGTATTCCGCACTGGGCCAGCAGGCTCCCTTGGAAGAGAAAGAGAAATGGGATGCGGATTTCGCCAAGCGGAAGAAGATCAAAACGATTCTCGACACTCTCATTCCCGAGTTCTCGGTACGACTCGGTGGCGCGACATCCATTGATGTCACCAAGCCAGGCATTGACAAAGCCTACGGGATCAAAAAGCTGCAAGATACGCTTGGCATTTCTATAAAGGAAATGATTTATGTAGGAGATGCTTTGTTTGTGGGAGGGAACGACTACCCGGCTGAACATGCAGGTGTTATTTCCATTCCAGTTCGAGGTCCCAATGAGACCAAGCGTGTGATCGAAGCGATCATCGCTTGTTTGGACGACGGTCAGCAGGCGCGAGCATTTGAGGTGGCAAGTGCGGCTCTTTGAGGAGTACAGATGAACGAATTCAAGCTGCGCCGCCTGGGGATGTTGATGGAGCCGGAGCCCGGCAATCCCCTGGAAATTGAAGGCGTCCTGAATCCGGCTGCTGTTCGCGGCCCCGACGGCGAGCTATATCTCTTTCCGCGGATGGTAGCGAAAGGAAATTACTCGCGCATTGGGATTGCACGAGTGCGCTTCAATGAAACCGGCGATCCGGCAAGCGTCGAGAGGCTCGGCATTGCACTGGAGCCGGAAGCTGATTATGAGCGGCGGTCCGATGGCAGCGGTGGCTGTGAGGATCCTCGTGTCACGTTCGTGGAACCGCTCCAACGCTACATCATGACCTACACGGCATTTTCGCCTCAGGGTCCAAGGATCGCCCTCGCCCTGTCGGAGGACCTCTTCCACTGGAAGCGTCTCGGGCTCACAACCTATGCTCATTGGCATGGCATTGAATTGGGCAACGTGGATGACAAAGATGCGAGCTTATTCCCTGTCGCCATCCCTAACTCCTCCGGGAAACTGGAACTGGGCATGCTCCACCGTCCGCTTTTTCCGGGCACTAGACCTGAGGAAACAGTTTGCCATCCTGCGTCCCGTGAGGTGGATCTTGATCGGGAGAGCATCTGGATCTCCTATTGCCCGTCGGTCTTGAAAGGCCGTGAACCAGATCGCCTCGGCCGGTTTACCTCTCATCACAGACTTGCGACACCAGTCTCGCCCTGGGAGCGGCTCAAGATTGGCGCCGGAACTCCGCCCATCCTAACCAGGCACGGCTGGCTGATCATTTACCATGGTGTATGCGAAGCAGCAAGTACGGGCAGCGACGGGCATCACCTGTGCTACTCGGCCGGGGTGATGGTGCTCTCAAAGCAACATCCGCGTGTGGTACGTTATCGCTCGGTTGAGCCGGTGTTAACTCCGGTGCTTCCGCAAGAACGCGACGGGACGGTCGCCAATGTCGTGTTTCCCACCGGCATCGACCGGCGCGACGATCTTGGCACGCCCGATCGCTTCGACATCTATTATGGGATGGCCGACAACCGTATTGGCGTGGCGCGCCTTGACATACCGGATCACCTCCCGGCAGGAGGGGCGGATGCCGACTCACCGGCTGCAAAGGTTTAATTGAGGTATCCAAATCTCGAAGGGTTCCCTTCGGCTGAGCCAACGGAAGGATAGTTGATGAAGAAAACGACGGCGATCTCTTGTGCATTTCTGGATATTGGCGGTGTCCTGCTGACCGATGGCTGGGACCATCTGGCCCGCAAGCGGGCGGCGAAGAACTTCAAGCTGGAGTGGGCCGAGATGGAGGATCGTCACCAACTCACATTTGAGATCTACGAAAAGGGAAAGATCACGCTGCAAGAATATTTGAGTCTCGTTGTCTTCCACAAAAAGAGGCCGTTCACCCGTGATCAGTTTCGGCGCTTCATGTTTGCCCAGTCGAAGCCTTTCCCGGAGATGATCGCGCTGGTTGCGCAGCTTAAGCTCCAACTGGGAATGAAAATAGCCATAGTCAGCAACGAAGGGCGCGAGCTGAATGCATACCGGATTCAGAAGTTCAAACTGGATCGGTTTGTCGATTGTTTCATTTCCTCTTGTTTCGTTCACATTCGCAAGCCCGACGTGGACATTTTCAGGCTTGCTCTGGACATAGCTCAGGTGCAGGCCGCGCGGGCTGTCTATATCGACAATACTCCGATGTTCGTTCAGATCGCGGAAGGACTAGGAATTCAAAGCATCCTTCACACGGACTGCAGATCCACCCGAGCCGGCCTATCCGCACTCGGACTCAATGTTGCTGAAAGTCCTCAATCGCCAGAATGCCCATGATTCGCGGCATTCGTTAGAATCTCGAAGCTAGGAAGAACGGACGGGCCAAAGGGAAGTAGCGTAAGCGTCCGCAGTTCCCCTCTTGACCAAGGGAGAGAGTCCAAGCTTCAAGTGTCCACATATTTTTATGTGGACACCTATTGAGTGTGTCTAAGCGGCTTGCGAGGACTCCAACTCTTCCAG
>Ga0326727_10002158_pt1 | contig 69006 bp, 64 predicted proteins | sample MB2enrmetagenome_FD_207643 | JGI IMG/M metagenome (GOLD analysis project Ga0326727, IMG submission 207643) | Lab enriched peat soil microbial communities from McLean, Ithaca, NY, United States - MB29MY | ecosystem: Environmental > Terrestrial > Soil > Wetlands > Peat | place: USA: New York...
AACAAGATCAAGCGGCTTTCCCGCATGGCATACGGCTTTAAAGACGTCCACTACTTCCTGCTCAAGATCCATCAGCATTGCGGACTGCTCAACCCAAGGAGTTCAACTTAAATACGAAAGATGGAAACTAAATAAGCCGGATACAAAAAATAAATTCTGTTCTTAGGGTGAGATGTGAAAATCAGGGGAAAACCCCATCAACTTATGAAAAAGCTTTGAAAATACTGTAGCTTGCACCTTCAATCTAGATCGAGAGGGGATAAACATGGAACTGAAGTTTGCGAATATACGCGAGATGATCATCTATCAAGGCCGTAAGTATGCCGATAAAATCTTACTGCGCTTCTACGACGAGGATGTGACCTATCGGGATATGGACAAGCGGAGCAAACAAATTGCTGCCGGCCTCTACCAGTTGGGAGTGCGCAAGGGAGACCGGGTATGCATCCTGATGGACAACTCGCCAGAATTTTATTACGCCTATTTTGGGATCATTCGGCTCGGGGCGATTGCCGGACCGGTAAACTGCTGGTGGCAGACCAAGGAGATTCAATACCTGCTCAATGACTCTGGGGCAGTGGCCCTTTTTGTTGATGCAGCGTATCGTGGACATCTTGAAAAGATGAAGGGGCAAACCCCCGCACTCAAGCACGTCATCCAACGAGACTCGGACGGGGCTGGGCTTTCTTATGAAACCCTCATTGCCGATAAAGCCGACATTCCTGAGGATCCTATCGATCTGGATGATGTGTCCACCATTGTATACACGTCGGGTACCACCGGTAATCCCAAAGGGGTCCTGCTGACCCACCGCAACATCTTGGCCAACTCGTGGCAAGCCGGAAAGCTGGCCAATATCAGCGACAATGACGTGGTGATGTGCTTCCTACCCCTTTTCCATGTCAACGGTCTGGTCATTACGGGAACATCCCCGATTTTTGCCGGAGCTCAGATAATTCTGCGTAAAGGATTTTCCGCGTCCGAATTTTGGGACTGCGTGGCCCGTTACCGCGTTTCAATCTTCAGCGGCGTACCGACCGTATACCAGATTCTTCTCAATACTCCCGGTTCAGAACAAGTTGATGTCAGCTCACTTCGCTACGGCGTTTGTGGGGCCGCCCCGATGCCCGTGGAGACCATCCGACAGTTCGAGAAGAGGTTCAACATGATTATCATCGAAGGTTACGGCCTCACCGAGGGAACAGCCGGCGCTACTGCCAACCCGATTAACGGGATAAGGAAAATCGGATCCATCGGTATTCCCTTTGCTGAATCCGAAGTCAGGCTTTGCGATGAACATGACCAAGAAGTTCCCCAAGGGGAGGTCGGGGAGATTTGTGTCCGTGGGGCGAATGTCATGAAGGGCTACTTCAACAAACCGGAAGAAACAGCGCAGACCCTCCGAGGCGGATGGCTGCATACTGGGGATATGGCCTATAAGGATGAAGATGGATATCTGTTTATCGTGGACAGAAAAAAAGAGATGATCATCCGCGGCGGAGAGAACATCTATCCCAAGGAACTCGAGGGAATTATGTTCACGCATCCGAAGGTCATGGAGGTAGCTGTCGTCGGTGCTCCCGATGAAATTTACGGGGAAGAGGTCATGGCATGTATCGTTCTGAAACCTGGAGAGAGCATAACGGGGGAAGAATTTCGGGAATGGTGCAAAGAAAACATGGCTTCCTACAAAGTGCCAAAATATGTGGATTTCCGCGAATCCCTTCCTAAAAATATCCTCGGAAAGGTTCTGAAGAAAGAGTTAAAGAACCTGCTCAAAGGGGAGGGACGAATCAGGTAGAGGCATAAAAAAGCCCCTGGGATTTCTGAAAAGAATCACAGGGGCCCATTGGTCATATCAGCGATCTTTATTTCTTTCCATAACCAACCTTCTTCACTGACTCGGCAATCACGTCCAGCACCGATGCATCCTCGATTGTCGAAGGGACGACATAGTCTTCCCCATCGGCAATCTTTCGTATTGTACCTCGAAGTGTCTTGCCCGAACGGGTTTTTGGCAGGGCCCTGACAACGACGCACTGTCGGAAGCTGGCCACAGCCCCAATCTCATTGCGGACCATGGCCACGAGCTCTTCGATGATCTCGTCGTGGTTTCGATCCACACCGACCTTTAGAACCACGAAGCCCATGGGAATTTGCCCCTTGAGCTGGTCATTCACACCGAGGACTGCACATTCTGCCACATCTTTATGTTTGGCAATGATTTCCTCCATGGACCCTGTCGACAGGCGGTGGCCGGCTACATTGATGACATCATCAATCCGCCCCATGATAAAAACATATCCATCTTCATCAATAAATCCACCATCTCCCGTGACATAACAGTCTGGGATCACGGTGACATACTCAAGATAGCGCTCGTCATCCTGCCAGAGGGTGGGAAGGCACCCTGGAGGCAGAGGCAGCCTGATAACCACGACACCTTCTTTCCCGTTGGGCAGCAGGTTGCCCTGATCATCGGTGATCTGGACGTTGTAACCGGGAACAGGCTTCGTGGGTGAGCCCGCCTTGATAGGGAATGGGTCGATGCCCATGCAGTTTGCGGCAATTGGCCAGCCGGTTTCCGTCTGCCACCAATGGTCAACGACGGGAATGCCGAGCAGTTCGCTTGCCCAGTAATACGTATCGGGATCAAGCCGCTCTCCCGCGAGGAAGAGATACCGCAGCGATTTGATGTTATACTTCTTCAGATAGGATCCTATCGGGTCTTCCTTTTTGATGGCCCGGAATGCCGTCGGGGCAGTGAATAGGACGGATACTCCATGCTGCGAAATGACCCTCCAGAAGGCGCCCGGATCCGGTGTGCCCACCGGCTTGCCCTCATATAGCACCGTTGTGCAGCCATACAGCAGTGGTGCATATACGATGTAGGAATGACCTACAACCCAACCTATGTCCGAGGCCGCCCAGTATACTTCGCCAGGTTGAACGTCGTAAATATGCTTCATCGACCATTTCAAGGCTACGGCGTGGCCGCCGTTATCTCTCATAACACCTTTGGGGCGTCCGGTGGTTCCAGAGGTATAGAGAATATAAAGCGGATCTGTGGCTGCAACGGGCACCCAGTTTGTAGGCTTGGCCTTGGCCATCAGATCTTTCCAATCCAAGTCCCTTCCGACAATGAGATCGGCCGCGATCTGCGGACGCTGGTAAATAATGCATTTTTCGGGCTTATGTTCGGCAAGACGAATCGCTTCATCCAGCAGCGGTTTGTAAGGGATCACTTTTTTGACTTCGATACCGCAGGATGCCGACACGACAACCTTGGGCTTTGCATCATTGATCCGGATGGCCAACTCATTGGCGGCAAAGCCTCCGAATACTACCGAATGTACGGCACCGATCCGAGCACAGGCAAATATGGCAACCATGGATTCGGGTATCATCGGCGTATAAATGATGACCGTGTCACCTTTCCTGACCCCCAATCCGGTAAGCACTCCAGCAAAGAGCTCCACGTCCTTCAGGAGTTCGCGGTATGTAATTTTATGAACGGTATCGGTGACCGGCGAATCGTAAATGATCGCCGTTTGATCTCCCCGACCGTTTTCAACATGATAATCCAGAGCGTTATAACAGGTATTTAGTTCACCCCCGACAAACCAGCGATAGAACGGCTTTCGTGAACCATCAAGAACTTTATCCCACTTTTTTACCCATTGGACTGCTTGGGCAGCCTCACCCCAGAACGATTCTGGCTCGTGGATGGATGCATGAAAGGCATCCTTGTATTGTAGATTATCGCTCATAAAATCCTCCTTGGCGTTCAATCTCTTTTCCTTAAATACTACACTCTGACCATCGGCTGATTCCACGTTTTGATTCCATCAAATGATGGATTGATTCCCATAATTAGAGAATGGTATGAAGTCAAGAAAAAATTTAAGCAGTCCCATCATTCAGGAGTTCGGTAAGACGCATTGATACATTATGCATCATCTCACTAAGAAGAGTTGTATCCATGCCTTGTTCATAACGGGAAGAGGAGGCATCACCTAAGTTGATGCTTCCGACAACAAGCCCGTTGATGGTAATAGGTGCGACAGCCAGCGATCGGAGAAGGTATTTTCGGGATGGAGGCATCAGCCGAAAATATGGCCGGAGACCTTGGTTGACCAGGATCGGGACGTTGCCCTCTCCAGTTAGTTCCTTGAAAACGGACCGTTCCACAAGACATAGCCGGGAGGATAGATAAATCGAAGCGGAAAGCCGCTTGAACAAGCTGCTTCCCGGCACATCATCCAACAGCGTAATCCATACGTAAGGAATACCGAACTCCACCTCAAAACCGGCGATGACACTGTCGAAAAGCGATTCAACCGATACAAGATGGGGAAGGCGTTTTGATATGACGGCAAATTTATCGGCGATCTCTTTATTGCGTGATAAGACGTCCTCTTTAGACTCCATGTCGCTCAACGCTTGCTCCTCTTTTCGGATCCACCGCGAAATTCAGCAACAACAATCGTGTGATCGGACGGCTTATCAGCCAGCCTTGGGGCCATATCAATCGAACAGGTTATCGACTGGGCTGCCAGTGTTCCGGTTGCGAGGATATGGTCAACGCGCCAGCCAAGGCGCCGCTCCACAGATTCGGGGACACGGTAATCAAAGAATGTGTATTCGTCGGCTTTGCCCGGATGGTGTTTTCTGAAGATATCTTGCAGACCCCATTGCTTCACCTCTGCAAAAGCCTTCCATACCTCGGGATTGAAGCAAACATGCCCCAGCAGGCGCTTCGGGTTATGGACGTCAATTGACTCAGGCGCCACGTTGAGATCACCGCACCAGACAAGGGGTGCCTCTGGGGAAAAATTTTTTTCGAGGAAACGCCGGAATCTTTTAAACCACTCAAGTTTGTATGTAAAATGTTCACTCTCGGGATCGCGCCCCTGGGGAACATAGGCATTGACCACCACTATTCCGTTAAAGATGCCTCCCAAGAGGCGATCTTCATCGCGTGGTCCCCCGTCTCGGAACCCGGCAAAGGTCTGCTCTGGTTGAATAGCGGAGATAATGGCAACGCCGTTATATTGCGTATTTCCCCGAAATGTCACATGATAGCCAGCATCCGTAAAAGCTCCAGCGGGGAATGCCTTATCTGCGACTTTGGTCTCCTGCATACATAAAACGTCAGGTTTATGAGACGCCAGCCATGGCAACACAATATGTAGACGTGAACGCAAGGAATTCACATTATACGTCGCGATTTTGAAGGTCTTCACGGAGACTACTCCCTGGTTCCCAGATGTTGATCAGATTGAATAAAAAAGTAAATTAAGATAGCATGAGCCTTTAGGCCATTCAAGAGTTTTCCTCTGCTGTTGAGTCCTTCAGTTCAATTCTGCCTAAACCATCCATGGAGACTGGGTTAAGCCACTATGCTGAATCTCCGGGAGTTTGGCTGTTCTTACCTTTGTATAGAAAACGAGCAAGGAGACGATGGAACTGTGTCCAGCTTGATGACTCATCTTGAGAACCACGGATGTATTCTTGGAATGCGTTGACCTTGGCATCGAGATCATCCACGTGGTGAACCATCAGGGCTTCCAGGGTCTTGGGACGCTTGGGCGATCCAAATTCCAGTGCACCATGGTGACTCAGGAGAATGTGCCTGAGTTCTAAGGCTTTCTGCTCGGGGAATCCCTCTAACAGGGCAATTCTGGCATCAAGCATCTCTAGTCCAATGACAATGTGTCCGATGAGCCTACCAGCATCGCTGTAATCTATGAGGAGGTCGTATGAATATTCACTAACTTTGCCGATGTCATGAAGAATACCTCCGGTCAGGAGTAAATTCCGATTGATAAAGGGGTAATAGCCGGCAACCAGGTCAAGAAGATTCACGACAGATAATGTGTGTTCCAGTAAGCCTCCTAGATAGACATGATGAAAGCCTTTAGCGGCTGGCGCTCGCTGGAAGAGGCGGGAAAAGCCCTCATCCTTGAAGAAAGCATTCAGCAAGGCATGGTAGTCTGGGTCCATTATTTTATCGATGAAGGCAGTCAACTCGGCAAACATATTTTCTGCAGGACACGCGGCCGATGGGATGAAGTCCAATGGGTCGTATTCATCTGGACTAACCGTCCTGAGATCCTGAATGGTGAATTGCAAGCTATCACGGTAGTTCAGTGCCCGTGCTTGAATCCATACTAGGTCACCTTTTTTAAATTTTTGATTCCATTCCGGAGCCTGATCCCAGATTTTTCCCTCTACTTCACCGGTGCAGTCCTTCAGCCGAAGGTTTAAATAGGGTGTTCCCTTCTGGGAATAAGCCATGGATTTGTCGGCAACCAGGAATATGTCCTGAATGCGTTCCCCTGGTCGGACGTTCCGAATGAATAGTCGCTTTGCGTTCACAGGTGAATCCGCCTTTCGTGAGTGTAAACTTTCAAGTTGCCCCTGCGAACAGACCCAACAAGGGTAATGCCTGCGGTCTCAGCTTCACTGATGGCCGAAGTTGTGGGTACTGATATGGATATAAGGATCGGCACCTTCAGCTTCCACACTTTATGCACAATTTCTGTAGATGCACGGCCTGTTCGCACAATAACCATGCCATTGCACTCCAGGTTGTTCAGCAGCGCATATCCACCTAACATGTCGATGGCATTGTGGCGGCCTATATCCTCCCTGACAACGATTAATCCCGCCCGATGAGCCAAAGCAGCACCATGCGTCCCGCCCGTCAGATCATGAAGCCGGCATTGTCCTAGAAAATCATTCATCAAGCGCTGAATGTCCGATACAGAAAGAATAAGCGTTGACTCGCCAATGCATTCCAGACTCGCGGATTCGGCGGCAGAGCGTGCACCGCTTGATGTCACCGTAACGGTTTTCGAGAAAGGTGCATAGACAGGGTTCCTGGTTATAATATCAACTATTGTTCTACCTTCGTTTGTTCTTACCTCTTTGATGTCATCCTTCTCTTGGATGTAACCCTCGGACCGGAGCCATCCCACGGCTAACTCGTCTGTGTGCACCCCGGTGCATGCCAGTGAGACAACATGCCGTGAGTTGAGCAGCACCTTCAGGGGAATCTCCTGAATAATTGAGTCTTCCTGAGACTTGAGGTCTCGCCCGTCATAGTACAGTACCGTTTTTGTCACCGCATCGGTATTTTGCGAGCTGCCGATCATTTGCCTTCCTTTTCGCGGAGAATACGGTACTCTCCGGTACGTATTGTCAGTTTCGTGAGGTCAAAATACTCCATCAGCGGAATGATAAATTTGCGTGATAAGCCCGTCAGATTGCGGAATGAAGCCGGTGTGGACCGGCCTTCTTTGATGATCAGGGCTCGATAATCCTCTCGAAGCCTGTTCATGTGATGCTTATGAAAAAAGAGATCCTCGCTGACTTTAATTAATGTACCATCTTGGATCATCACCTTCAGGACTTCCCATGCTTCATTCTTTCGGTTAACGAAGCGATCAAATATTTCCCGGGCTGTGGGTGGAGAAAGCCCTGCATGGATATACAGGTCCTCGATTTCACTCCTTAAAGCTCCGAGGCCCTCCTGAAGTCGGACCTGATGAGATGGCAGACGCACCAGGTCAAGTTCCGTCACAATGGCCCTAGCTTTCTCAAGGGACTGGATGGCCCAATGAAATAGTTTCGGACTGACGAAACGTCCAGCATGGCTTCGCAGCTCTTCGCGAGAAATGCCATCCTTCAACGGGAAACGCCTGTGATAGGCTTCAAGGGTATCGATAAGTTTCTGCTGGTACACTTCACAGTACGAACGGGATATGACCCTATTTTCATCACGGTCCAGACGCACAATACTGTTCAGAGACAGCATGCGCTCCAGAATATGGTTCAACTGACCGTTGGAAAGGCCTGTCCGTACGGTGAGTTCCCGGACCGTCAAACCCATGGATTCCGCGCGGCCTATCATTTCCGCCACACGCTTTTCAGGGGTGCCTTCGGCCAGACAACGCCATGTGTCGGTATCGAGAACACCATGCTGTCTATGCTTTTTGGCAAGAGGGTCTAAGATAATGCCTCCTCCCAATGTTGTAACAGGTGAAGAGCTTCGTATCACAAATCGGTCCGAGGCGATGGTGACAACTGGTCTGTCTGTAAGCAGTTGTGCCCATGCCTCCGTACCGGGTGCCATATCATCCCTGTCAAGCAGGATGACCTTTGCCATAACCTCGCTGGTCCCCGTATGTAATCTGACGACAGTCCGGTTTTTAAATTTTTTGTCAGTTACGGGAATGTATCGAAGACTGACGTCAAGGCGCCTTGCTGGGATAAGAGTACCGGGACGGCCAAGAACCTCCCCGCGCTCAACAGCCTCTTTTTCCAGCCCCTGCAAATTGACAGCCGTTCGCTGGCCGGCTTCTGCTGCAGCGACAGCAGAATTGTGAACTTGAATACCTCGAATCTTTGCAGTGCGGCCGGAGGGGAAAACTTCTACGGTCTCTCCGGATTCCACTCGACCTGATACCAGCGTACCTGTGATGACCGTTCCGAATCCCTTCATAGAAAAAGCACGGTCAATCGGCAATCGGAAAATGCCGGCATCAATCTTTTGGTCTGACTTTTCAATGAGTTGCTCTGTGGTGTCAATTATTGCCCGAAGTCCGTTACCTGTCATAGCAGATGCAGCAACAATCGGTGCACCTTCCAGAAATGTTCCTCTCAAAAATTCCCGGACCTCATCAGCAACGAGTGCCAGCCATTCGGCATCGACAAGGTCCGTCTTGCTGATCACAACAAATCCTCTTGAAATACCCAACAGCGAGCAGATGGCCATATGTTCGCGTGTTTGAGGCATTACTCCTTCATCGGCAGCAATGACCAGCATGACCAAGTCCATCCCAGCTGCACCGGCAACCATATTTTTAATAAATCGTTCGTGACCCGGCACATCAACAATTCCGATGATACGGCCATCCGGCAGTTTCAAAGGGGCGAAACCAAGATCAATAGTTATACCTCGTTCCTTCTCCTCTTTGAGACGGTCTGTATCAATACCTGTTAATGCCTTGACCAGAGCGGTCTTGCCGTGATCAACATGACCAGCAGTGCCAAGAATGAAATGCTTCATCAAAAGTTTTTCCGGTTCTTTCTTTTTATGTTTGATAACAGAATTCCCGCCTGATCACAATGTGAAAAGCCTTTGTTCGCATGGATGAGATGAAAAATAGATTGCCCAGTAATAAAAGGGTCTGCTATAAAAACATCCTAAATTTCAGAGTGTATATCCCGCAGTTGGAGAAATGAGCGGGGCGGTAATGAATATCTATGAGACTGCTCAGCATCGATTATGGCGAAAAGAGGATAGGACTTGCAATCACAGACGAGATGGAGATTACTGTCCGACCTCTATCAGTGATTCAGAGAAAAAATCGCAGGCACGATATGAAGGTTCTGGGTGAGGTACTTGAGGAGTATGGGGTGGAGCGGATCATCGTGGGATACCCTGTGAGCTTAGATGGAGCGAGAGGTCCGGCATGCGAAAAGATAGATCGCTTTATCCACCGCATGGAAAAAATGTTTTCAATGGATATCGTCCGGCAGGATGAAACATTGTCTTCGCGCGAAGCGGAAGAAATCCTTCGTGAAACCCGAAAGAATCCCCGAAAGCAGCGGCAGATGCTGGACAGTTTGGCGGCCTGCCTGATTCTTGAGCGCTACCTGGAAAATCGACGGCGGCAAAATTCGTCCGGGAAATCATGATCCCGAAATTGCTATTGATACAATGATATTTTTTGGGAAACATAAATTCATTATTACCTCAATCCTCATTGCTGGACTGCTCATAGGTTTGTTCTGGTATTATTCGGCAAGCCCTATTGAAAATCGTTCGCGGACTGTATTGGTCGAAATCCCGAGGGGATCTAGTTTTCTGGAAGTGGTGGACATAATGGATAGAGCCGGTCTTGTCAAAATACAACCCTTCTTTGCGGCGCTTGCCCTGTCGAAAGGTGTGGCCCGCCGCCTGCGGGCGGGAGAGTACGAATTTGTATCATCAATGACGCCTAATGCCGTCATTGAGAAACTCGTCCGAGGAGATATCAAAAGATATAGGATTACAATACCAGAAGAGTGGACTGTTCAGGAGATAGCCGACCGGCTCGAATTCAGCAAGCTTATCAACCGGGATGCCTTTCTTTCGCTGGCTGGGGATCGGGATTTCTTGAAGAGTCAGGGAATCGATGCCATGAGCGCTGAAGGGTATCTTTTTCCCGATACGTATGAATTCGACCGCTCCATGTCTACCCGGCAGATCATGACGATCCTGATTCATCAGTTCTGGGAAAAAGTGACACCGGAGATGCGCGAGCGGGCCGCATCCATGCACATGACCACAAACGAGTGGGTGACACTCGCGTCGATCATCGGCAAGGAGTCTAGTTTAAAGGAGGAGAAATTTCTCGTGTCTGCGGTCTTTCATAATCGCCTCAGAAAAAAAATGAGGCTCCAGAGCGATCCCACGGCCATTTACAATCTGAATAGAATTCGAGGGCCGATAACCCGGCGAGAACTTATGAGATATAGTCCCCACAATACATACCAAATCAGTGGCCTTCCTCCCGGTCCTATTTGCAACCCCGGGCTGGATTCCCTCCAAGCCGCCCTCTATCCTGCTCCTGTAAAGTATCTTTTCTTCGTTTCCAAAAATGATGGGACCCACTATTTTTCGACAACGTATTCCGAACATAGCGATGCGGTCATGCTGCATCAGTCAGACCGTTAAAAAATCCTTGTTTTGCTCTATTTTTTTCTTGACAAACCTCTACTCCCTTCTTATAGTCGAGCCAAGTGGCGTAAAGTGGATAATAGTGGAGGGAAATCAAATCCATGTCAGTTTTCAGGGGCCAGTATTACCATACGATTGATGAAAAGGGACGCATAATTTTCCCCGCACGGCTCCGAGAAGTCTTTGCAGAAAAATACGATAACCGCCTTGTCGTCACCAACTGGGATAGCTATCTTATGGTTTTTCCTTTTGATGAATGGCGTGTTATCGAGGAGAAAGTTTCCCACCATCCTCTCCTGAAGAAAGAAGCCAGGGCCTTTCAGCGCTTTTTCATGTCAGGTGCTGTGGATTGCACTCTGGACGGTCAGGGACGAATCCTGATTCCTCCGCACCTTCGAGAATATGCGTCTCTCGATAGAGAAATCATCCTGGCTGGAATGATCAAGGTTATTGAGATCTGGGACAAGAATCGCTTCGAAGCCGAAATGAAGAAGGCGGAAGGGCAAACCGACCGCTATAGCGATTTGATGTCTGATCTGGGCATATAAGGGATAAGGACACGCGTCATGGGTGTCTTTCACCAACCCGTGATGGTCGATGAGGTTCTGGCGTACCTCAAGTGCCAGTCAGGTGGTATTTACGTTGACGGCACGTTGGGAGGGGGGGGACACGCAGAAGCAATTCTCACACAGTCTGCGCCCGACGGTCTACTGGTCGGTATCGATCGGGATGAGGAAGCTCTGGAAGAGTCCCGCAAGCGATTGGCGCATTATGGCAGCCGCGTTGTCTTTCGGAAGGGGGACTTTGCCCAGATAAAAACTATTCTGGGGGATTTGGGCTTTTCCGCCGTGGATGGAATCCTCCTGGATCTTGGAGTCTCGGCACACCAACTAGATACAGCGGACCGTGGCTTCAGCTTTAACCTGGATGGACCTCTTGATATGCGAATGGACCGCAGTCAGGCAGTTACCGCTGGGGATCTCATTGCAAAGCTTAGCGTGGATGATTTGACCCGAATAATCCAAAATTACGGGGAAGAACCTATGGCTCGGCGCATTGCGCACGCGATAGCCGTCCAGAGAAAAACGGCGTTGCTGCAATCGACCCAAGAACTTTCCGAACTGGTTCTCCATGCCTTGCCCCCGAGGGCACGCCGAAAGGGCATTCACCCTGCCACCCGCACCTTCCAAGCCCTTCGGATTGCTGTAAATGAAGAATTAAAAAGCCTCCGTCAGGCCCTTAAGGAAGGGATAGACATTTTGAAACCCCATGGCCGCTTCTGTGTCATTTCATTTCATTCTCTGGAGGACCGTATTGTAAAGGAAGCATTTCGGACAGGTGAGCATCCCTGTATATGCCCGGCTGCCATGCCGGTCTGCTCGTGTGGCAAACTGCCCGTTTTGAAAGTTATCAACCGGAGACCGTTGCGGCCGCGGGAAGAGGAAGTACGTTTAAACCCACGCGCCCGAAGTGCACGCATGAGAACTGCCGAAAGGATGGAATGCCCATGATGAATCACGATGCTGTCCGAAACACGCTTCCTCCTCCTGAGATGCGTGCGCTGCCAGCTTTCCGGATTTCGACGGTCCTGATTTTTACCCTCTCTATTACCATTGTTATTCTGGTGTATGTCTGGTCTCATATTCAAATAACCCGCTTGGAATATGAGGTTGCTGAAGCTATACATACCAAGGAGCAGCTTTTGGAAGCGCAGCGTCGCCTGAAACTTGAGGTAGCGACACTTAAATCCCATCAGCGTATAGAGGCCATTGCCCGGGACCATCTGCAAATGACATACCCGGAACCGGGCCAAGTTATCGTTATTAAGTAGGGGCGGTGCCATGACAGGTGAGGCGAAGAAATGGCTGAGATTTCGGATGGCCACCATTTTGCTGTTCTTTCTCGTCTTATACCTAGCATTGATCTCGCGCGCCTTTCAACTACAGATCCTCTCAGGCAATTTTCTGAGACAATTGGCTGAAAAACAGCATACGAAAGCAATGGAAATTCCACCTGAAAGGGGCATGATCTTCGACCGCAATGGTGAGAAACTTGCTGCGACAGTCATGGCCGATTCTGTCTGTGCTGATCCCTCGAAAATTATTGATCATGTACAATTTGCCAGGAAGGTTTCTAGAATCATAGGCATTGAGTCAGACCTTCTCGAAAAACACCTTAGTGCGTCCCACAATTTCTGCTGGCTTGCACGCCGGGTCAATCCGGAAGAAGCATCCCGCATTGAGGCCATGGATCTTGAAGGAGTTTATATCGTCAAAGAGCCGAAGCGGTTCTATCCAAGTGGAGAACTTGCAGGCCACCTTCTTGGTTTCGTGGGCCTTGACTCGGAAGGTCTAGAAGGTCTCGAAAAGCGATATGACCAATTTTTAAGAGGAATCCCCCAGAAGCTGATCTGGTCACGTGACGCTAAAGGAAGATGGCTATATCCTCGCATAGAAAAAGCTGCCGTTCCAGAGGATCAGGCAAGCCATCTTGTACTCACAATTGACAGCCGGATCCAGTATGTGGTTGAGGCACAGCTCCGGGAGGCAATACGCGATAAGGGGGCAAAGGGTGGATTTGCAATCGTCATGGATCCGAAAACAGGGGAAATCCTCGCCCTAGCCGATGAACCAGCTTTCGACCCTAACCATTACTCCTTTTACAGTGTTGGCAAAGGGGGTAATAAAGCCATCGGGGACTGCTTCGATCCAGGGTCAACCTTCAAGCCATTCCTTGCTGCTGGCGCGCTTGAGGAGGGCGTTGTCAGGGAAAGTGACCGGTTCAACTGCGAGAATGGCAGTTATGCTATCGGGGATAGGGTTGTTCACGAGGCAAACCATAAACATTATGGCGTCCTGACGTTTCCGGAGATCCTTAAATACTCCAGCAACATTGGCTGTGTCAAGATATCCGAAAGGCTCGGCAAGGAAAAATTCTACCAGTACATCCGCCAGTTCGGTTTCGGTTCAAGAACAGGCATTGACCTGCCAGGAGAATCGCCAGGCCTGCTTCGGCCAAGCAGCGAATGGACCCATGTAGATACAGCCAATCATGCTTTCGGCCAAGGAATCTCCGTAACTGCTCTTCAGCTTGTTACTGCCCTTTCAGCGATTGCAAATCAGGGAGTGCTGATGAAGCCCTTTGTCGTAAAGGGCCTAGTAAGTAAAAATGGACAAATCATTCAGGCATATCGGCCGACGGTTGTCCGGCGCGTTATTTCACCTGAATCCGCGCGAAGAATGACGGTGATACTTACCGATGTGGTGGGGTCTGAGGACGGTACAGGCAAGAACGCTAGGATTGCAGGCATTCATGTCGCCGGGAAAACGGGTACATCCCAGAAGTATGACAGTGTGAGGAAGGTCTTCTCTTCGGAGCGAGTCCGAACATCTTTTATGGGATTCTTTCCGGCTGAAAATCCGCAGGTCGTTATACTTGTTACCCTTGATGAACCCCAGCGGGAGCGTTGGGGCGGCCTGGCGGCAGCGCCGGTATTCCGAAAAATAGGTGAGCAAATACTTGATTGTTTCAAGACAACAATTCGTGAGCTGCCTTCTCGGGATATGATCATACCGCGCAGCGACATTAAGGTGCGCCTTGTATCGGTTCCCCATATCATTCCTCCGGATATTTCCCGGCCGCTCAATCAGAAACAATCTTTGATACCAACCTCTGATGAATCATTGGTTCCGGATTTCAGCAGCATGACCATTCGGGAGGCACTTAAACAAGCCCGAGAGAAGAGTATAGAACTGAAGATCCTTGGCAGCGGTTGGGCTGTGAAACAGGATCCATTGCCAGGAGCACCGATCAGCGACAATCGGTCGTGCACTGTAACCTTCAGCACTGGGAGGTAATGTTATGAAACTGCTGGAGGTGCTGCGCGGAATTTCTTACCGCGGAGTATCATGGTCTCCCACCAAGGAGGTAACCGGGATATGCTATGATTCCCGCCATTGTACACACGACTGCCTCTTCGTTGCCATTTCTGGCATGAGTGCTGACGGACACGATTATATCGGTGAAGCCATCAAGCGTGGTGCTCGCGTCATCGTTCATGAAAAGCCCTACGTACCCCCCTCGGGGATTATTGCGTTGGAGGTGGCGGACTCCCGTCTGGTGCTAGGGAAACTTGCCAGAAATTTTTTCAGTGATCCATCAGCCCGAATGTGCCTGATCGGCATCATTGGAACCAATGGCAAGACAACAGTGAGTTATCTTATAGAAGAGATTCTGAAAGCGGCTGGCTTTAAAGTAGGCGTCCTCGGCACAGTTAACTATCGTTTCTCAGGAAAGATCAAACCTGCGCTCCACACGACCCCAGAGTCATACGAATTCCAAAAAATTCTCAGGGAAATATCTAATGATGGTATTACGCACGTTGTTGCTGAGGTTTCATCTCACGCATTGGATCTGCACAGAGTAGATGACTGCGCATTTGATCGCGGTGTCTTCACAAACCTTTCTCAGGATCACCTTGATTATCACAGGACCATGGAGCACTATTTCCGTGCTAAAGAACGCTTCTTCACAGAGGTGCTTCCGACTGGAGGAAAGAAAGGAGCCACTGCTATCATCAATTACGACGATCCATGGGGTCGAAAAATTATAAAAAAAACATCTGTCCCGATAGACACCTATGGCCTTGAAGGAACTTGTTGGGTCACGGCGCAGCCTTGGAATTTGTCCATCGGTGGAATAAAGGCGACGATGCATGATGGCGACAATTCGTGGGAGATAATATCGGATCTGATAGGAAAGTTTAACTTATATAATATTCTGGCAGCGGCAGCTACTGCCTTATCGCTGGGAATCAAACGAGAAGTAATACAAATTGGGGTGAAAAACTTACGAAATATTCCCGGGCGACTTGAAAAAGTTTATAAATCTGGGGAGCCCAGTGTCTTTGTGGATTATGCACATACGGAAGATGCTCTGCTAAGAGTTCTCCAAAGCTTGGATACATTTCGCAAGGGTCGTCTGATAACAGTTTTTGGATGCGGCGGTAACAGGGACAGGAGCAAGCGGCCACTTATGGGACAAGCAGCCGTGACATGGAGTGACCTCTCTATCGTCACTTCCGACAATCCACGAATGGAGGATCCACTTGCCATTATCGCAGAGATCGAATCCGGCATTCAAAATTCGACTGCAGCAAAAATTGACCCCTCTTTGATTGCTCGTTATAACGGAACTAAGGCTTATGCCATTATACCGGATCGTCGTGAAGCCATACGGGTGGCGTTAATGGTTGCGAAGCCTGACGATATTGTGCTGATAGCAGGCAAGGGCCACGAAGATTATCAAATCATCGGCAACCGGCGACTGCCATTTGATGACCGTCTTATCGCTCGTGAGATTCTCGACGGGCATTAGTGGGTAACAATATGGAAAAGAAAGGAGCATCCATAACGGGTGGGGAAATTGCAGCAGCGACTGGTGGCTCCGTTTTCCGCGGAAATGCCGCAAAATGCTGCAGGGGTGTTTCTACTGACAGCCGCCAGTTTCAGGAAGAAAATCTTTTTGTAGCACTTCGGGGGCCACATTTTGATGGTCATGATTTTCTTGCCAACGTATTAGAACACAGCGCCGGTGGTTTGCTTATTGAGGAGAAATCCGTAAAGAAATTGCCCCATGAAACAGGCGACATACCCATTATCTTGGTAGAGGATACACTGCAGGCCCTTGGCGATCTTGCACACGACTGGCGGATGCGTTTCAATGCAACGATTACTACAATAACGGGAAGCACTGGAAAAACAACAACCAAAGAAATGTTGGCCTCCATACTGGCTGGAAAGGGAAACGTATTGAAAACTCAGGGGAACCTCAATAACCTTATCGGCTTGCCCCTGACGCTGCTTCAACTTCATGAGGGCCATAATATGGTTGTGTTGGAGCTTGGCACCAACAAGCCTGGAGAAATTGCGAGGTTGACAGATATAGCCAAGCCAGATCTCGGGCTCATCACAAACGTTGGCCCTGCCCACTTGGCTGGATTCGGAACGCTAGCCGCGGTGGCCAAAGAAAAGACAGCGCTGTGGCGGCATATGGATCCTCGTGGTACTGCTATAGTGAATGAAGATGACCAAGCTCTTCGCTATCTTGCCCAATCATGGATGGGTAGGCGGGTAACGTTCGGCCTTTCGGCGAATTTGATGGTTACAGCTCGAACCATTGGAAAGCAGGCACATTCCGGACAGCAGTTTATCATCGAAATCTCAGGCCAGGCGCAAAAGGTAAGCTTAGCACTTCCTGGAGAGCACAATGTTCGCAATGCATTGGCAGCGGCGGCAGCAGCTTGGGCACTTGGTACAGCTCTGCCTGACATCGCTGAAGGGTTATCTCTTGTAGAGCCTGTTGCTGGTAGAACAAGTATTTTAGCTCTGGACAACGGGGCTTTCCTCGTGGATGACTCATACAATGCCAACCCCTCCTCTGTGCGGGAAGCCCTCAAAACGCTTCAGTCGCTACGCGGTGTAAAAGAGAGCACGGCCATACTTGGAGAAATGATGGAACTGGGAGATTCTGCCGAGAGTCTTCATGAAGAAGTGGGCGAGTGGATCGCTATGACGGGCATCAGCCATGCGTATCTAACAGGACAGCATGCGGAAGATTTGGCTCGTGGTGCTCGGAAAAAAGGTCTCGCTGCGGACCGTTGCCGAATCATCAAAAATATAGGAGAAGTGACCACCCTCATCAAGGGGCATCTCGGAGAGGGTGATTGGATCCTTGTCAAAGGCTCACGAGGAATGAATATGGAGGCGATGGTCCGGAGCTTGGTAAAGGAATTTGGCTCAAAGGCCAAAAAGAAGAAGATTGCGGAGCAATAACTCATTGAAGTTCATAAATGTGTCTGAGTAACGGCAGGATGCATCTTTGAAACCAAAATTTGAATGGCCGGGGCAAAATAAAAGTGCCACATCCAGAATAGAGGAATAAACAGTGCTCTATCATTTGCTTTATCCGTTGCATCTGACATACTCTTTTTTTAATGTTTTTCGTTATATTACATTCCGGACAATTTACGCTACTGTAACAGCCCTGTTGATCTGTTTTATCGTCGGCCCTTGGCTAATCCGTAAGCTTGAGTCACTACAAATCGGCCAGCCGATTCGGGAAGACGGTCCTGACAGCCACCTATCCAAGGCTGGTACACCAACCATGGGGGGTATCCTAATTATATTTGCCGTAGTTATTTCGACGTTTCTCTGGGCTAATCTGACGGTGGATTTTATATGGCTTGTCATACTAGTCACCGTTGGATATGGACTGATCGGATTCATGGATGACTACCGGAAGCTAGCCAACCGCAACAGCCATGGAATACCAGGCAAAGTCCGTCTGTCAGCAGAAATTATCATAGCCCTTTTCATAGGTTTAGTTCTTTACTTCAAGCCTGGTTTTACGACAAACCTCACGATTCCATTTTTCAAAACCGCCCTTCCCAATCTGGGATGGGGGTACATCCTATTGGCCGCCTTTATCATCACGGGAACTGCCAACGCCGTGAATCTTACGGATGGCCTTGATGGCCTGGCTATTGGACCAGCCATTACTTGTTTCATTACTTATCTACTTTTTGCCTATTTTGTCGGAAATATCAAAATTGCACACTATCTCCAAATTCCGTATGTTGCCGGCACCGGTGAACTCGCTATTTTCTGCGGTGCAACCCTTGGGGCAGGGATAGGATTTCTCTGGTACAATACTTACCCAGCCCAAGTTTTTATGGGTGATGTTGGATCTCTTGCTCTGGGTGGTGCGCTTGGCACAATCGCTGTCACTACAAAACAGGAGATTCTTCTGGTCATAGTCGGCGGCATTTTCGTCTTAGAAACCTTCTCCGTCATCTTTCAGGTTGGCTGGTTTAAGATCTCCGGAGGAAAGCGCATTTTCCGTATGGCACCCATCCACCACCATTTCGAGCTGAAGGGATGGGCGGAGCCGAAAGTTATTGTGCGCTTCTGGATTATATCCATCCTGCTGGCACTACTGGCTATCAGTACCCTGAAGCTGAGGTAAAAATATGGATCTTTCCAACCGGAATGTTCTCATCATCGGACTCGGCAAAACTGGACAATCAATAGTCCGTTTTCTCGCAGGTAAAGAACTGTCATCCGCAGCCATAGAAGAGAATCCAATAGCAATGAAAGAAGCTCAGCGGGAACTTTCAGACATTTCTGAAAAGGTACGTTTTGTCGTCTCCGATCCGGCAAGCCTCAATGGGATTGACCTTGTTGTTCCCTCTCCCGGTGTTCCTCCTAAGCACCCCATACTGATCGCTGCGGAGCAGAGGGACATTCAAATTCTAAGTGAAATCGAGCTTGCTTACCGTTTTCTGAAGCGCCCCATGATCGCTATTACAGGAACAAACGGTAAAACAACGACTACGACACTCATCGGCACAATCCTCTCCCAATGCAACCACAAAGTCTTTATAGGCGGAAACATCGGGCAGCCGCTAATCGGTTATGTAGGTGGAAATCAGCCGGATGATGTCGTTGTCGTGGAAGTCAGCAGCTTCCAACTGCAATGGGTGGATGAATTTCATCCCCATGTAGCCATTTTGCTTAACACAACTCCCGACCACATCGATTATCACGGAACCTTTGATTCCTATCGCGAGATCAAGCATCGCATCTTCTCACGCCAGACAGAGGAAGATATTGCTGTTCTGAATGCAGACGAACCATGGAGTGCACGGCTTGCCGCCCGTATTGCAGGTCAGGTCGTTTGTTTCAGTGCGGTGCGTCACGCCTTACGAGGGATTTCTGTACGCGGGGAAAATATTGTTTATGAAACTCTGGCTGATGAGGAGGAGCATTATCCTATTTCCATGATCAAGCTACCGGGGCAGCACAACAGGGAAAATGTCATGGCGGCTATTGTCACAGCAAGGGCTTTCGGGTGTGTACCGGATGCCATCCTGTCGGCAATCAGCAATTTCCGCGGTATAGAACACCGCATTGAATTTGTGACGGAAATAAACGGTATCCAATACTATGATGACTCTAAGGGGACGAATGTCGGTGCTGTAATAAGGGCCCTTGAGACATTTGTACAGCCCGTTATCCTGCTTATGGGGGGCCGAGACAAGGAAGGCAATTTTGAAACCCTGGTTCCGCTTGTGCGACAACGGGTCAAGTCCCTCATTCTGTTTGGAGAAGCTAGGCAACGAATTCGGGAATGCCTTGGTGACATTGTCACAACGTATATGATTCCGACCCTAAGTGCGGCAATCGATCTGGCAGCATCACAGGCAGAGCCAGGGAATGTGGTTCTGCTTTCACCGGGATGCGCAAGCTTTGATGAATTCAAAGATTATAAGGACCGCGGCAGATTTTTCCAACAGAAAGTAAGGACCATGCCATGAATCAGGAGACAGCCGAGCGAAATCGGCCAGATTATATGCTTCTCATAACGACATTGGTCCTCGTTATTGCAGGAACGGCAATGATTTATAGTTCGAGCTCGATCATGGCCATAGCGCGATTCAAGGACGATCTATATTTTGTAAAAAGGCAGCTTCTATATTTGACTTTGGGCCTTATTATCATGTGGTTTCTTGCACGATTCCCATACTGGCGTCTCCGAAAACTTGCATATCCAGCTATCGTTCTTACAGGTATTCTACTTGCTCTTCTGCTTGTGCCCCACATCGGGATGCGTGTTGGAGGGGCGACAAGATGGCTCAGATTTGGAATGTTTTCTTTCCAAGTAACAGAGTTAGCCAAAGTTACCGTTGTTCTATTTCTCGCCCATTTCCTCACTCGTAAGGCATCCGCCCTGAAGACATTCAGTCGTGGTGTTTTGATCCCCCTGATGGTGGTTCTGTTTCTTGTTGGTCTCATCTATCTGGAACCTGATTTCGGATCGTGTGTGATTTTGATGTTTATCCTGATGATGATGCTTTATTTATCCGGTTCAAGATTTCGTTATCTTTTAGCACTCTTGGCAGGCTGTCTTCCTGTTGGAGCGTGGCTGATTCTCCATGAGCCATATCGCCTGCGGCGCCTCCTCGCCTTTCTGAATCCATGGAATGACCCTCAGCGCAGCGGATACCATATTATCCAGTCACTTCTTTCCTTTGGCTCTGGTGGCATTGTGGGCGTTGGTGTAGGCGACGGGATGCAAAAGCTATTTTACTTGCCAGAGCCACATACGGACTTCATACTTTCCGTTATAGCGGAAGAAACAGGATTTATCGGAGTACTCGCCGTGATCTGCTTGATTTGCCTGATTGTCTTTCGGGGTTTTATCATCGCGTTTAAAGCCCCAGACCTTTTCAGCACATTGCTCGCTGCGGGTTTGACCATGGTTATTGCACTTGAGGCATTTATCAATATTGCCGGGGTTATGGGGCTCATTCCCCTCAAAGGCCTGGCTTTGCCCTTTGTAAGTTATGGTGGGACAGCTCTGGTCATGAATCTTACAGCGGTCGGGATTCTCCTCAATATTTCGGCTGAAGAAATGTAGCGCCATATGAAAGTGATCATAGCTGGCGGCGGAACGGGTGGACATCTCTTTCCAGGGATTGCTGTGGCAGATGAATTCAGGCGGAGATACCCCGAATGCCGGATCCTTTTCATCGGAACGGAGCGGGGAATCGAAAAAAAGGTCTTGCCGGATTTGGGTTACGATCTGCAAGCACTGGACGTGGCTGGAATCAAAGGAAAAGGATTTTTGGGAACTGTAAAAGCCATGGGGAAAATACCCCGCAGCATCATGGAATCGCGGCTACTTATTAAACAATTCAGGCCTCATCTTGTACTTGGAGTGGGAGGTTATGTCTCAGGCCCGGTCGTGTTGATGGCTCACCTGATGGGCATTGCAACAGCGGTTGCCGAGCAGAATGCCGTACCGGGCCTGGCAAATAAGATGTTGGGAAGGTTTGTGGACAGAGTTTTTGTAAGCTTCGAAGAAACAGAACAATGCTTTCCGGCTAAAAAAGTCATCATCACGGGGAACCCTATCCGTTCCGGGTTTGTGGGAAAAGGGCAGGATGCAACAAAATCCGAGAATGCATTCACAGTGCTGGTTTTTGGAGGGAGTCAGGGATCTAGAGCTATCAATGATGCCATGATGAAGGCCGCAAGTTACCTCGGCAGAATCCGGGAAAGTCTGCAGATCATCCATCAGGTTGGTTCTGTAGATATGGAAGATGTGATTAAAGCGTACCATGAATCACGCATAACAGCCGAAGTTAAGCCGTTTATCATGAATATGGCGGATGCTTTTAACAAGGCGGATCTTCTTATTTGCCGGGCCGGTGCAACATCTATCGCGGAAATCACTGCTGCTGGCAAAGCAGCGATTCTGATTCCATTTCCATATGCGATAGCAGATCACCAGACGAAAAATGCGGAGATCCTTTCCCGACATGGCGCTGCAATATTGATTCCCGAGAGCCAGCTGATGGGAGAAAAGCTGGCTGAAAAGATTTTGCATCTTTTCGGGCGACCTGAAACGATAAAGAAAATTGGGGAAAACGCCTCTGGACTGGGCCATCCCCGAGCGGCCACTGATGTGGTGGATGCCTGTATGGATCTGTTGCATTTCTCCTATGACAAGAGTATAAGCGCACCAAACTAAAAAGGCAGAGAAACCAAACAATATGGTTCGGAGAGTTCTCGAAAAAAAACAAAACCAATCCTCAAGCCAGACTGATCTGATGCGACACAAGGTCAGAAGGGTCCACTTTGTCGGAATTGGAGGGATCGGGATGAGCGGCATCGCTGAGGTTCTATTGAACCTTGGTTACCAGGTCAGCGGCTCCGATCTTTCCTCAACCGATATCACGCAGCGTCTTGAAAAACTGGGGGGGCACATCACACAGGGACACAAGGCTACCAATGTTGGCCTTGCCGACGTTGTCGTGACTTCAACGGCTGTTAAAGGAGATAATCCGGAGGTACTCGAGGCTAGGCGTCGCAATATACCGGTCATCCCCCGGGCTGAGATGCTTGCTGAGCTTTTGAAGATGAAGTTCTCAATAGCTGTATCCGGCAGTCACGGCAAAACAACAACAACGTCAATGATCTCAACCATCCTGGCCCACGGCAAGCTTGATCCAACGATAGTCATAGGTGGCAAACTTGCAAGCATTGGCAGCAATGCCAGGATGGGTTATGGTGAAGTGATTGTAGCAGAGGCAGATGAAAGCGACAAATCATTTCTCAAACTTAATCCATGCCTTGCCGTGATCACGAATATTGATCTTGAACACCTCGAACACTATCGCGATCTTTCGGAAATTAAGGATGCTTTTCTCCGATTCGCTAACCAGGTCCCTTTTTATGGGACCACAGTTGTTTGCCTTGATGATCCACATGTCCGGGAGATCCTGCCGCGAATTCAGAGGCGAACAATCACCTATGGGCTGTCCTCACCAGCTGATTACCGTGCCGGGCGCATCTCGTCACGTGGAAAGACGTCACGCTTTACTCTGTATTACAAGGATCACATGCTTGGCCGTATGATGCTGAACGTCCCAGGGCTTTTCAATGTTTCCAATGCGCTTGCCGCTGTCGCAATAGCGCGTGAGCTCGATCTGCCGATATCTGTCATAAGGCAAGGATTAGAGAGTTTCCATGGTGTACACCGTCGCCTCGAAGTGAAGGGCAAGGTGAATGGCGTAACGGTGGTAGATGATTACGGGCATCATCCGACCGAAATCCGAGAAACACTCAAGGCGGCAAAGCAGGTCTGGCCCGGAAGGTTGCATGTTGTTTTTCAACCACATCGCTATACCCGCACAAGCGCTCTGTTTGACGATTTTCTTACGGCCTTTACAAACGCTGATCATTTGATAATTACTGATATTTACCCGGCCAGCGAGGCTCCAATTCGGGGTATCCATTCACGACGACTCTGTGAAGGAATTATGAATTCCGGACAGGAGGAAGTTATATATAAAACGACATTCGATGCAATTGTGGATCATCTTCACAGGACGACACGGGCAGGCGACACTGTATTGATACTCGGGGCAGGCAATGTCTGGAAAGTCGGCGAAGCTTTCCTTGCTGGCCAAAAGACGGAACAGACAAGGACAGCAAAGAGTCCTGCACACCCAGAGAAAAGATTTGTAAGGCAAAAAGGGAAATCCAGGAGGGCGATTGGATAGACAGCAACTTTCAAACATCTTGAAAGAAAAAATTACTGGACAGGTGCTTCTTGATGAGCCCCTGAGCAGACACACCTCCATGGATGTGGGCGGTCCGGCTGCGGCATTAATATATCCTAGAAGTATTACCGAGCTGTCAGCAGTGATTTCCGTGTTAAACAAGGAGGGAATGCCCTTCTTTCCGGTGGGCAATGGAACGAATCTGATCGTCCGGGATGGTGGCTATGATGGTGTGATCATCTGTTTGAAAAACCTTCAAAACTGTAAAAAGGAAGAACCCCAGAATGGTTTAACTCTCTTGCACGTCCAGGCGGGATTATCTTTGCAGGCTTTAGTCAGTGTGTCCATTCGGGAGGCACTAGCTGGAATAGAATTTTATGCAGGCATCCCAGGAAGTGTCGGTGGTGCTGTTAAGATGAACGCAGGGGCATTTGGGCGGTCAACAGGAGATGTCATTACCGAGGCAATGTTGCTGGATAATGAAGGGCAAATCACTCTGAGGAGCCGTGATACATTAAAATTCACTTACCGCAGCCTGATACTCCCGGAAGGATTCACAATACTAGAGGTTTCCTACCGGCTTCACGAAGAAGAGAGGGGCAAAATTGAGGCAAGAGTTAAAGAAATTTTTGCATGGCGAAACAGCCACCACCCTCTCGAATACCCCAATGCGGGTTCTATATTCAAGAATCCGAAGGAAATACCGGCAGGTCAACTCATTGAGGAAGCGGGGCTGAAGGGTTTTCGGCTGGGTGATGCGAGAATATCGGAGAAGCATGGTAATTTTATTGAAAATGTAGGTCGGGCGAAGGCAAGTGATATCCTGGCTTTGATGGAACTCACCATGAAAAAAGTTCATGAGAAGTCCGGCATATTGCTTGAGCCAGAAGTTCAAATTATTGGTGATTGAAACATGAAAAAGCCTCTGCGATCCCGTTTCACTACGAGGAAAAATCTCCTGAAACGCCGATCAGGCTGGATAGCAGCAGATATATTCAAGGCAGCCACACTGCTTTGTACCGTGGGAACGATAGGCTTTGTACTGATCCTATCTTTTAATCTTCTTGTCAGTTGTCCCTTATTTGCCATACAGCAAACCGTCGTGCGCGGATGTAGGGAACTGACAGAAAAAGATGTTCTGTCTCTAGCCACAATTCGATCCAGCCAGAATATCCTTGCGGTTAATACTGAAGCCATTGCAGCGAGGGTACGGGCAAATCCCTGGATAAGTCAGGTACATGTGGGGAGAGAGCTTCCCAACCGCCTCATTATTGAAATAAAAGAGCACAATGCTGTTGCCATCATGCGCAGGGATGATGGCCTGTACCTGCTCGATTCTGGGTGTGTACCATTCAAAAAACTGGAATTGGGTGACGATGCAGATTTTCCCATATTGTCGGGATTCTATCACGACGGTAGGACAAATAGGAAACTTCTGGATGAAGCCATGTCTCTTATGAGTCGATTGAATGGATTAAAAACGGCAATCCCCTTTCAAACCATTTCGGAGATTCAGGGAGATGATGTTACAGGGCTGACGCTTCTAGCTGACAATGGCCTGAGCATTCAGTTTGGTCTGGGGAACTATGAAAATAAGCTTAGCAGGCTGAAACCGATTATGAATGATCTGGCGCAGAGAGGACAGAACATGGCGTTAATGCATATAGATCTCAGCGATCCAACAAAAATAACAATTCAGCAGCGTAGCCTGTTGACCCCACCGCAGCAGGCTTTTGCAGACAGGCGCTTGAGCACATGAGGAGCAGATTAAGTGGAGGTATGATGGCTAAAAAAGGAAATGTCATCGTCGGATTGGATATCGGGACCACCAAGACCTGTGCCATTGTCGGGGAAGTTACGGAAATAGGTCTTGACATCATTGGTGTCGGGATACATCCCTCCGAAGGTCTGCGTAAAGGCGTTGTCGTCAACATTGATAGTACTGTTGACGCTATCCGTAAGGCGACGGATGAAGCGGAACGCATGTCAGGTTGTGAGATTCGTTCTGTCTATACCGGCATTGCCGGAGCACATATCAAGGGGCAAAACAGCCTCGGCATTGTTGCTGTCAAAGGGCGAGAAGTAAATAATGAGGACGTCAAACGTGCCATAGAAGCATCCAAAGCCGTGGCCATTCCCGTTGATAGAGAGATTCTGCATACCATGCCTCAAAGCTTCATTGTAGATGATCAAGACGGCATTCGGGATCCTGTCGGAATGTCCGGTGTACGCCTTGAAGCCAAGGTACATATTGTCACCGGAGCGGTCACGTCAATTCAGAATATTGTAAAATCAGTTAATCGGGTGGGACTTGACATTCATGAAATTGTTTTGGAACAGATAGCCGCAAGCGAGGCGGTTTTAAGCAGAGATGAAATGGATCTGGGAGTGGCTCTTGTAGACATCGGCGGTGGCACAACAAATATTGCCATATTTGCCGATGGAAGCATCAAGCATACGGCGGTCATTCCAGTGGGAGGCAGTTATGTGACCAACGATATCGCCACGGGATTGAGAACCCCAATGGCGGAAGCTGAAAAAATCAAGATTCGTTTCGGGTGCGCCCATACGGCACTTATCCCGAAAGATGAAGTCATCGATGTACCAAGCGTGGGCGGCAGAGAGCCAAGGCAAGTATCGAGACAGATTCTTGGCAGGATTATCGAAGCGAGAATGGAAGAAATTTTGATCATGGCAGCCAATGAAATCAACCGGTCTGAATTTGAAGATCTTCTTGCCGCAGGCATTGTACTGACAGGTGGAACGGCCACGCTGGAGGGGATCGTTGAACTAGCTGAGCAAGTTTTCAATATGCCTGTGCGTCGGGGCTCTCCGATGGGCATCGGGGGAATCAAAGATGTTGTGAACGATCCAATGTTCGCTACGGGTGTAGGGTTGGTAATTTACGGCAGCAAAAATGTATCGAAAGAAAGTCTTCGTAAAGCGGAATCGAGCGTATTTGCAGAATGGATCGGACGATTTAAAAAATGGGTTCTCGAATATTTCTAAGGGAGGAGACTATGTTTGAATGGTCGAATGGCAATGCGATAAACTCTGCGAAAATCAAAGTGATCGGCATTGGTGGTGGTGGTGGAAACGCTGTGAATACAATGATTTCCTATGACCTTAAGGGTGTTGAATTCATCGCTGCCAACACAGATACTCAAGCTCTCGGAGCATCTGTGGCACCGATCAAGATCCAGCTAGGTGCAGAGGTTACTAAGGGTCTCGGTGCAGGCGCCAACCCGGAAGTTGGCAAACGTGCTGCCATGGAGACTGTGGAGGCACTTAGGGAGCAACTCAGGGATGCAGACATGGTCTTCATCACTGCTGGTCTAGGGGGAGGTACGGGAACCGGCGGCTCCCCTGTGGTGGCGGAGATCACAAAGGACATCGGCGCACTTACAGTGGCTGTTGTCACAAAACCGTTCCAATTCGAAGGCAAACGCAGGGCGATTCAGGCAGACGAGGGCATCGATGAACTCAGGAAATTTGTCGATACTCTGATCGTTGTCCCAAACCAGCGCCTCCTCAGTTTGGGTGGGCGTAATCTTTCCCTCTTGGAGGCATTCAAAAAAGCAGATGACATTCTTTATCATGCTGTGAAAGGCATATCGGATCTGATCATCGTTCCCGGTCTGATCAACTTGGATTTTGCTGATGTGAAAAATATCATGGCAGGCATGGGATTAGCCTTAATGGGTACTGGGATAGCGTCTGGAGAAAACCGCGCGGTGGAAGCGGCCCAAAAAGCGATATCATCGCCACTGCTTGAGGACAATACGATTCAAGGTGCGCAAGGTGTGCTGATCAACATTACAGGCGGTACCGATATGAGCCTCTATGAGATCAATGAAGCTTCATCCTTGATACAGGCCGAGGCTCACGAGGATGCGAATATCATTTTCGGCACAGTCGTAGACGAAAAGATGGGCGATGAAATTCGCATTACTGTCATTGCTACGGGTTTTGAAGACACACAGAGATTGAAACAGACTGTACCCAATGTAACCCATTTGGGCGGCTATCGCCGTGAAGATCTGGCTATCCCGGCTTTCATTCGGCAACGTAAAATGGTGGATAACCTGTCCATTGGAAAGGTCGTGGCTGATGGAAAGCCCGGTACGGAAAATCAACTTGATCCAGATTTAGAGATTCCGACTTTTCTGCGGCGTCAGGCGGACTAAAATATCAATGAACGGTGTCCAATCATCATGGATAAGTTACCAAGTGGCGTCCTTTTTTATTCGTCTGGGTTGGGTACCGCAGAATTTGCCCTGAACTTGATTTGGGATTTATATATTCAATGAACGATAGCCAATTATCAATTAATCGAAATTTTGAGGAGGTATTGCCTGTCCTGGCACCTGAAAAAGAAATACATAGATGTTCTTGAGGCTGAGGAAGGGGTTCGCCATAAGGTTTGGGGTGATGCCCTGACTATTTGTCTTGTCTACCCGAATCTTTATCGGGTAGGTATGTCCAACCTGGGCTTTCAAACGATTTACCGACTGCTGAATCAGTCACAATCTATTCTCTGCGAGCGGGCGTTTCTTCCGGATCCTGAAGACTGGCATTTTTTTTCTCAAGGAGACAGGCTGTTCAGCCTTGAATCACAGCGTTCCCTGGATGAATTCGATTTTGTTGCATTTTCCGTATCTTTTGAAAATGACTACCCAAATATCTTGAAAATACTTGATTTAGCAAGAATTCCTCTTCTCAGCAGTGAAAGATCTGCAAAAGATCCCCTAATCTTTTGTGGTGGAATTGCGGTAACTCTCAATCCCGAACCGCTTGCCAATTTTTTTGACTTCTTCCTTCTGGGTGAAGCGGAGGGAATTTTCCCTGTGTTCCTACCCATAATGCATCAGATTTTAAGAGGTAAAACCAATCGTGACGAATGTTTTTTATCTTTACAGCGTGATGTGCCGGGGGTGTATGTACCGCGTTTTTATAAAGTAACATATGGTGATGACCAAACAATTGCATCGGTTGATCCAATACATCCGTCGCTGCCCCCCCAGATACGTAAGGTGACAGCTGAAAGCCTGAATGTGTTTCTGACTGAACAGGCACTTTTCTCGCAAAATACAGAATTCGGAGCCATGCATCTGACAGAAGTAAATCGCGGTTGCAATCGGGGCTGCCGGTTTTGTGCGGCAGGGTACATCTATCGACCGGCCCGCTTTCGGAGTATGAAAACCTTAGAACCTTCAATTCATAGGGGCATCGAGCGTAAGCGATCCATCGGTCTTATCGGAACGGCTGTATCAGACCATCCCGAGCTCCCTGCAATATGTCATGCTATTCTGCGCAATGGGGGTAAGATCGCTATTGGTTCCCTTCGCGCCGATCGGATCGATAGGGATATTGCGCATATTTTGCATAAAGCGGGTGTTGAAACTGTTTCCATTGCCCCCGAGGCGGGCAGCCAGCGTTTAAGAAATTTGATTGGTAAGGGGTTAACAGAGGAGGACATCCTCAAAGCGGCCGATTTATTGATTGATCATCATATTTCGAACCTTCGCTTATACTTCCTGATTGGACTTCCAACTGAAATGGATGCGGATATTGACGCCATCATCCACATGGTCTGGAAAATACAGCACCGAATTCGTCGACAATGGGATGGTTTACGCCGATTTCGCCGCATTACCTTAAGTGTCAACCAGTTTATTCCCAAGGCAGCAACACCCTTTCAATGGTTCCCATTGGAAGATATTCAAATAGTAAGAAAGCGTATTCAAGTGATAAAATCTGCCTTCCGTCGTGATCCAACTGTCAGGGTAATCCATGACGTGCCCAAGTGGAATTACCTTCAGGCGTTACTGTCCTTGGGTGACCGGCGCATCGGCGCTGTCCTTCTGACTGCCCATAATTTCGGGGGCGATTGGTCCAAAGCTTACCGGGAAACCCTTGTCAATACAGACTTCTTTGTCTATCGTCAGAAAAAGATTGCAGAAACCCTTCCCTGGGATTTTATCGATTATGGAGTCAGTAAAGCATTTTTAAGGAAGGAATTCGAGCGGGCCTTATCAAAGTCAGGCTAGCTCATATCAGGGTTGTAATACACGCGCCGCGTTGTATAAAAGAAATATTCACCCCTTGACTCCTGTACCGCTCAGTGCTACGAATTTAAAAAAAATAATACGAGAGATAGCATGTCAGAACTTGTCCGTTTTGGCGTTTCATTGGATAAATATCTTCTTTCACGCTTTGATAAGCTGATTCAGACACAGAATTATACAAACCGTTCCGAGGCCATCCGAGATCTCATCCGGGAGAAACTAGTTGAGAAGCAATGGAAGCGCGGGGGGATGGTTGCCGGAGCTGTGACACTTATATATGATCATCACCAGCGGGACCTCCTTTCAAGGATCACAGATATTCAACATGACTTCCAAAAGATGATCATCTCCACTCAACATATTCATTTGGACCACAACCATTGTCTGGAGGTTATAGCAGTCCGCGGTGTTGCACAAAATGTATTAAAGTTGGCACACACTCTTCGGTCCATTAAAGGCGTCCGGCATGGTACACTCAGCATGTCCAGTACGGGTAAAGAAATTAGGTAATATGGCCTGACATGCTTATATTGAGACTATGACATACGGATCCTGAAGCTGCACCGCTGGACATTATGTTGACCGCTTTAAAGATTTGTTGAAGATATGAATAAGAGACTTCCCGAATTTTTGCTGTCATCAGCCGAAGAGGTTACATATCCTCAGATGACATTGCTTCATGATTCCTACCTTGAAAGAAGTATTAGCAGTATCTCCATGATGATTCGGAAGGGCCTGTTTCATACGACAGGTGTTGATTCACCGGGACTATTCCAAGGCCTTGATGCGCGCGTAAAATTCGCTTTTCTGGCATTATTTCTCATTATAACTAGTCTGAAGCATGTTGCTACATCTCAATTAGTCATCACCGTAATGATTCTTTGCGCGATACTGCTGTCGCGCCTTCAGCTCGGGAGGATCATCAAGTACATATTACCTTTTACATTTTTTTTTGGCTTCCTGATCGCGTTGCCTGCATCCCTCAACGTGATTACACCAGGTACAATTTTATGGACAATCGTTCAATTCCACCAGGATAACAGATTTTGGATCTATCATATCCCAAGACAAATCGGCTTCACCTATGAGGGATTAGCAGTGGTAATTCTCCTGACCCTTAAGGTCATGAACTCTTTAGCGCTGTCTTGGCTCGTCCTCTCCACAACTCCCCTGTCTGAAATTATGAGGGTCTTGAAGGCATTCCGTGTGCCGGATAGTTTTCTCCTTATTGTTAATTTGGCAAATCATTATATCTTCACTTTGAGTCGGACTATCGAAGATATGTACCGGGCGAGGTTAAGCAGGACGTTTCACAGTCAAAGCCGGGGGGAAGGTCGCATGTGGGTTGCCGGAAGGATGGCACATATATTTGAAAAGAGTATTGCTCGCTATAGTGAAGTATACAAGGCCATACAGGGGCGTGGCTTGTCCGATACATACCGGCTGCCGGGATTTTCGCCACTTACGAAAAAGAGCAGCATCGCTGGTTTGGCCATTGCTGCACTGGGCATCCTGTTTCTGATCATATAGGCAAAGACTATGGAGTTCATTCTGAACGTCGAAAATGTAAGTTATGCCTACCATCAACGTTTGCCCGCACTTTTGGATATTTCTCTGGACGTGTTAGAAGGTGAAATACTGGCTGTTATCGGGGCGAACGGTTCTGGCAAGTCGACTCTTCTGCAGATCATGAATGGATTGATATGGCCTGATAGCGGGCGGGTCTTCTATCGAGGTAAGGCAGTAACAAAAAACACATTAAGAGACAAGGCATTTCTGTCGCTGTTTCGATCGCGAACAGGCTATATTTTTCAGGATGCGGATGTTCAGCTTTTTTGCCCTACTGTTCTGGATGAAATGATGTTCGGCCCGCTGCAGATCAACGTGACCGAAGAGGAAGCCAGACAGCGAGCCTGGTCGGTCATGGAACTTCTAGAAATTGCACATCTTGGCCATCGTGCTTGCCATATGCTCTCCGGTGGAGAAAAAAAGCGGGTGTCGGTGGGTGCTATCCTGACCATGAATCCTGACCTCCTTCTCCTAGATGAACCTACAGGTGGTCTTGACCCCAGAAGTCAATGCTTTTTCATGGAACTGATGATAGCCTTGAACGAAGCAGGTAAAACTCTGGTCATTGCCACGCATGATCTATCCCTCGTCGGAGAGCTGAAGTGCCGTGTTGCGGTGTTGTCAGAGTTTCATGGCATTGAAAAAGTCGGGGCAGCCGACGAGATACTCGGCGATGAGGAGTTGCTGCTGCGTGTCAACCTCATTCATGAGCACCGGCATTTCCACGGTGAGCGTATACATAGCCATGTTCATACCCATTTTCCATTTCACCGCCACGGTATACCCCATGACAGCACAGACTAGGGTGGGTCATCGCGACTGGCACTGGCAGATGGCCCACCGGATTCGCGGTATAGAAGATCTCCATAGGTATGGCTCCATCGGAGTTGGCCATCTTTCAGCATCAGCCAGGGTATCCGAGACTTATCCCATTGCAATAACCTCATATTACCTTTCACTGATCCAGGGATCCGGCCTTGATCACCCCATCGGAAAGCAATGCCTGCCGGATCCGCGCGAGATTGACAACGTGCGAGGTGAAAAAGATCCTCTGCAGGAAGGCAGGAACATGCCTGTGCCGGGTCTTGTCCACCGATACCCGGATCGTTGTCTGGTTCTGGTGACCCGTGTCTGTGCCGTGAACTGCAGACATTGCAACCGCAAGCATCTCTGGAGCAAAAGTCCTCGAACCATCTCTCGCAGGATGTGGCAGGGGATTCTTTCGTACATCGGACAAAATAAAAACCTTCGCGAAGTGATCATTTCCGGCGGTGATCCGCTTACATTGTCGGATGATTTGTTGGATGGACTTCTTGGAGATCTCCGGAAAATTCACCATGTGGAAGTGATACGGATCGGCAGCCGCACGCCCGTAGTAATGCCCATGAGGATTACAAGGGGTCTATGCGGCATGTTGAAGCGCCACCGACCATTGTGGCTGAATACCCAGTTTAACCATCCGCTCGAAATTACGCCACAGTCTGCAAAAGCCTGTGAGCGATTACTGGAATCAGTCATTCCCGTCTCCAGCCAGACCGTGTTGCTGCGGGATGTAAATGATCGATTTGAGGTACTGAAGGAGCTGTTTTATGGCCTCCAAAAGATATCAGTCAGACCTTATTATCTGTTTCACTGTGACCCGGTACGTGGCGCATGGCATTTCCAAACAGATATCAGAGATGGCCTGTTGATTATGGAAAACTTGTGGAAATCCTGTTCGGGCCTCTGCCTCCCCCGATATATTCTTGACCGTGCTGAAGGAAAAACTGCTCTTGACCGATTTTTATGATACGACAAAATAAGCTGGACGGTTTACAGATCAAGGGAATGGTAAAAAAATTATATATTTTTTTGACAAAACGACGCAAATCCATTAGATAGCTGCGCAAAACGGCGTAAGGATGTACCAGTCAAACAATGTAGGGAGATAAATGTATGTATACTGCCAGTGATTTGAGAAAAGGCCTCCGGATCAAAATTGATGGGGAACCTTATATTGTCACCGAATTCAACTTCGTAAAGCCGGGCAAGGGGCAGGCCCTGTACCGGACAAAACTGAAAAACATGATTACTGGGGCACAGTTTGAAAGGACTTTCCGTTCCGTTGATGCTTTTGAGTCTGCTGACCTGCAGGAAAAGAAGATGCAGTTTCTTTACGAGGATGGAGGCCGATACTGCTTCATGGACAACCAGACATATGACCAGCTGTATCTCACGGCGGATCAAATTGGTGATGCAAAACACTTCCTTGTTGAAAATCTCGAGGTACAGATTCTTCTTTTCGAAGATAGACCTCTTGATCTAAGTTTGCCGAATTTTGTTGACCTCAAAGTAACTGCGGCGGAACCGTGGGCGAAAGGCGACTCTGTAACAGGGAACTTAAAGCCGGTAACACTGGAAACCGGCTACCAGATTCAGGTACCTTCATTTGTTGAGGAGGGTGACAAGATTCGCGTGGATACGCGGAGTGGCGAGTATTTAACCCGCATCAAATAATAGCTTGCAGCATAGTCAATGAACAATAAATAATTATCAATTGGAGGACGATATACTCCCTTAAGGGAGTATCGATAATTAAAGATATTTATAATTGATAATATGATAAGTCAGGAAGGCAAGACTGACAATAGATGGTATCTGGCAAAAAAGATGCCGATTCTTAGGCGTCGGGCTGAAATCATAGCTCTTATCCGCCAGTTCTTTTCAGATCAGGGATACCTTGAAGTGGAGACCCCTTGTCGGATCCCGGCACCTGCTCCTGAAGCGCATATTGATGCCTTCCGTTCGGGTGATTGGTATCTTCAGACATCACCGGAGTTGTGTATGAAGCGACTCCTCGCTGCAGGGTATGAAAAAATTTACCAGATCTGCAAATGTTTTCGGGAAGGGGAAAGAGGGAGTTTACATCTGCCCGAGTTCACGATGCTTGAATGGTACGAAGTGGGCGGAAGTTGTTCGTCTCTTATGCAGAATTGCGAAACGATGATTCGATCTCTGGCATCCAGACTAACACTAGGTCATAATATCTCATGGAACGGCATGAACATTCCCGTTGAACCTTCTTGGGGAAAAATTGCGATCAAGGATGCATTTGCCTTATACAGTCCGTTGTCTTTAAGTGATGCCCTCCACTACAATCGATTTGATGAGTTGTTGGCAATACATATCGAACCAAAACTTGGTTGGGAGAGTCCGGTGTTTCTCACTGATTATCCTGCTCCCTTGGCAGCACTTGCAAGGATCCGTGAGGACGATCTTGAATGGGCTGAGCGTTTTGAACTTTATATAGGCGGTATGGAAATTGCGAATGGATTTGCAGAGCTTACCGATTCGCGGGAGCAGAAAATAAGGTTTCAGAAGGAAAACAACTTAAGGAATGCTCTGGGTAAAGCGGTGTATCCCTTGCCAGGACCATTTCTCGATGATCTATCAGTGATGCCGGATTGCGTGGGAATCGCGCTCGGTCTCGAACGACTCGTTATGCTGTTTACAGGTGTATCTTGCATTGATGATGTCGTATCCTATACCCCGGAGATGCTATAGGAATATCCGGAAAAAGTGAAAAGGTACATAGAGATCCAAGAGGTTTACAGCTCGTTGTAGGTCTGGTGACGGAACGCAACTGTGTTGACAAACAGTGTGATTTCCGTTACAGAGTTCAAGACAGTGGTCTTTATGCGAAAGGAGAATGATAGTGAACGAAATTGCCAATGTAGCCGCAGGTACCGGAGGTCATTTCCGGGGCAGCCTGCTAGCTATGATCCTTGATGCGGGATTGATTGTTCAATTCGTTTTGCTCTTACTGCTTATCTTTTCTATCATCTCATGGACTATTATCTTTATGAAATGGAGAACGCTGAAAAGGGTCAGGCAGGAGAATGCGTTATTTCAGGACGCGTACCTGAAAATCACCAAACTGTCGAATGTGCTGCCAATGGCCAAGCAGTATTCAGCATCTACCTTGGCAGAAGTGTTTCGTGCAGGTTATGCTGAACTGCAAAATCTATCCCATGCAATGCGTGAATCAAAACTGTCCGGGGATCCGGAGAACGAAACGGTCACTTCAGTCGAGCTTAAAGGAATGGCAAACGTGGAAAGGGCGCTGAACCGCGCAACGAGCGCCGAATCAGCTAAACTTGAAAGCACCATTTCATTTCTTGCCACAACGGGAAGCGCGTCTCCCTTCATTGGCTTGTTCGGTACCGTATGGGGGATTATGGACACCTTTCGTGGCATTGGGGCGAAGGGAACGGCAACTCTTGCTGTCGTTGCACCAGGAATATCTGAAGCCCTCATTGCAACTGCCGCTGGATTAGCGGCTGCCATACCTGCGGTAATTTTTTATAACTACTTTCTCAATCGCATTAGATCCATAACTGTTGAAATGGACAGCTTCTCAGCAGAACTGTTGAATCTTATTGAACGTCATACCGTTAAACGATAATGGACCTTTCTAGTAAAAGGAAAGCTAAATCTTCAGAAAAGCAGCCGATGGCAGAAATCAATGTCACGCCGTTGGTGGATGTGATGCTTGTTTTGCTTATCATATTTATGGTAACTGCCCCGATGCTGCAAATGGGAATCGATGTCAACCTTCCTCGTGTGAAATCTAAAAGTATGGATATAACAGAGGAAAAACTCATTCTAACAATCAGAGCAGACCGGGAAGTTTTCATTAATCGCACTCGAATTACACCATCCGACCTTCGCGTCAAACTTTCAGCCATTCTAGCAAACCGGATTGATCGGGAGGTGTATCTCAAGGCGGACCGGAGTGTGCCATACGGCTTTGTTGTGTCTGTCATGTCCGAAATACGAAAAGCCGGAGTGGATCAACTGGGTATGGTTACGGAGGCGCCTGAGGGAGAGGAATGACAGTGCAACTGCCTATGGCAGTGCGGGGTGGAGTGTTTTTTCGTTTTTATCGGATGTTTTTTTTATCTATTGCACTGCACATCCTAATTTTATGTTTCATTCTCCTCATTCCCGCATTTCCAACGCCGAAATGGACATTCGGACCAGTCTATTCCGTACAGCTTGTCGATAGGGCCCCATCTCTTTCCCAAGAGGGGGTGATTAATTCATTCACTGGGCGGTTATCAGGTTCCCAGCGCGCTATCCGAGCTATTTCCCTACGGAGTAAAGCTGATTATCGGCAGACGATTCCAATCCGCCGCATCGAAACACCAAAGCTATCTCAGGATATTGAACGGGCCCTGAGTGCAATCCGAAAAGAGTCACTACAATCTGTCCGGGAAAATAATCCCAGCCCGGCATCTTTAGCAGCTCGCGCTCCTGCCGGTGTGAACAATGACAGCAACCAGAAAAGGTACATGCAGATTTACTATTCACAGATATGGAGTCGTATCAAGGGGAGGTGGACACTTCCGCCCGGAGTCATACTTTCCGAAAACCTTGAATCGGTTGTTGACGTTCGCATTAAGAGAAATGGTGCAGTTACGAACATAAAATTTGAAAAACGATCAGGGAATAAATATTTTGATGACTCCGTTTTGCGGGCCATCGGCAAAGCGGCACCAATGCCGCCTTTACCAGATGTCATTGGTGACAATGATCTCGATATCGGTATCCGTTTTCACGCCTCGGACCTGCCTTGAAGCATACCATGGGGAGACCAGTATATTGCAACTCAAAAATTTCGTAGCACCGATTTTTTCATTACTGTTCTTATTATTTTCTGGACCAGCATGGGGAAGGGTCTATCTTGATATTGATTCTCCGATGTTGCAGAAAATACCTGTTTCTGTTGCTGATATCCTGCCCCTTACCAGCGGACAATCAACCCCGGATAACATAAGCGTCTGGCTTACAGGAAATCTTACTGCTGCGTTGGAAATGACAGGCCTTTTCCAATGTATTCCGAGGGAGGCATTTCTCGAAGATCAAAAACTGGCTCCGTTTTCTGCAGATGCGATTCACTTTGAAGACTGGACGGCCATTGGGTCTGAATATGTTATCAAAGGACGTTTTTCTTTGCTTCCTGGCGGAAAGGGGATCAGGATTTCTTGGCGACTGTTTGACGCTGTCCAACGCATCATAACACTGGAAATCCAGTGCCAGGGAAAATTCGAAAATCGCAATGAGCTTGTATATCCCTTTATTGATGCTCTGTTGCTTGCCATTACAGGAGAACGGGGAGTTTTTGACACACGCATTGCCTTTGTTCAGAAAAAAGGTACTTCCAGCAGGGTCAGCGCCTTATCGTTTGATGGTAGCGGGTTGACTACATTGATAACCGGGGAAACCCTCGTGATTACACCTCGCTGGTCTCCTGATGGCAAGCAAATGGCTTATACTTCCTATCAGAATGGGCACCCCTGTATCTTTTTGAGATCCATGGATAGCGGTCAGGTGAGAAAGATAGCAAGTTTTTCAGGAATTAATCTGGCTGGTCCGTGGTCTCCCGACGGTCGCAAACTTCTCATGACTTTGAGCAAGGATGGCAATGAGGAAATATATGTGATGGATTTGCAAAGCGGCAGGCTTAGCCGCCTTACAAATCATTCTGCCATTGATGTATCTCCGAGCTGGTCACCAGATGGAAACCGTATTGCTTTTGTTTCAAATAGAGGTGGATCTCCACAGATATATGTCATAAATGCTGATGGATCGAATGTTAATCGTCTGACATATGATGGCTCATATAACTCTTCACCTGCATGGTCACCGCGGGGAAATCGGATTGCATATGAAAGCCGCAGGAATGGATTTTTCCAGATTCACACTATGGACATTAATGGATCCAGAGTTATCCAGGTTACATCCGAACCGGTGAACCATGAATCACCGTCGTGGTCTCCCGATGGTCGGTACCTCGCTTTTGGTATCCGGGATGGTGCAACATACAAAATATGCATCAGTAATGCTGGCGGTACAGGATTAAGGGTTCTGTATGAATCGAAAGATCCCTGCCGCAGCCCTGCATGGTCTCCCCATTCTCGAAACTGAAGTTTTTCAACGACTAAAAGATATACTCAGGGTCTAGTAAAGCCGGATGTTAGGCTCGCAGAACAATGGATTGCTAGGCATTGATGACAGATACCGTTAATTTACATTTCTTCTTTGAATATCGGGCCCTGTGCTGAAAGTTGTAGTAGGGAATCCTAAATCTTTAACAGATATGTGGTTGCTTCTTTCAGTGGTCGTTTCATTAGCTGTCAGGTTGTATGTGCTTGTCTGATCCAAACGCACTGAATGGACTCGTTTTAGTCAATATCTATTCAAGAGTTGTCGATGCCAGGTAAGAATTCATAGCCACTTTACGCAAAAATATTAAAACTGCCCTTATCGCTTGACTCAGAAGAAACTTTTTACCACATACTCGCACAGGACTTCTTTATATAATTGCTAGTGTCATGTCTCAGAAATAATTTGATAATATATGATAATAAAATAAGGCGTATTTCCCTTAAATTAAAGTAACTTACGTATGATTTAAATACTGACACTTATTCATGTTATTTATAAGACGGCACACTAGTGAGCGATCCTGAAGAATCTATCTTCTTTCAAGTTGTTTCCTGGCATATTATCTGCCGACCTTTTCAACGTTCTTTTGCGTTATGGTTGCCCTGGCATCATCAAATGCGATCACGCAAATATTTTTGATAATGCAAATCAATCGGAAAGAATCTATCATCAAAATTGCGATTTGCCGTTAATAATTTAGCTTACTTTTTAAAGTCTGGAATTTGATTCATAGTCCTTTCACGAATCGGTGATATACGTACCAAATCGTTTTGTTTATAGTTATCAAATAATTAGTTTCTGAAAAATGATAAAACCACGGTTGGCAGTTGCTTCGAGGTTGGATAACAGGGATAGCTGCAAACAAATACCATAGAAAGAAAGCTTTACTCTGTAAAAAATATTTGGGGTTGACCGGACAGGCAAAGATGTTCTAATGTACCACAGTTAACTGCGATGAACGGATATGACACGCTCCTGATTCTTCAGGGGAGAAAAAGGAAGAGAAAGATAAAAAAGGTACTTTCCATAGTATGATAATATTTCATTACATCTTACACTGCCGATTGCTAAATGTGCAAGCGAATCTTGGATCGTGAGAGAAATTGGAATGTCTACTATTCAGGAGGTGAATCATTGAAATTCCTAAGAGGGGCAATAATTTGTGCATGCGTGACCGTTTTGGGGGGGTGCGCAACAAACAGTGATCTCAAGGCTCTGCGCTCGGATATCTACCAAAGATTGAATGCCGACGAAAACCGGATTGAGACTAATGCAAAGAATCAGGAAGACTTGGCAAATATTACAGCAAAGCAGGAAAGTGACTTGGGCGCTGTTAAAAAAAACCTCGCTAACTCGGGTGCGGATTATACAAAAATGCATGAGCAGCTTCAGCAAATTCAGGGTGACATAGAAAGGCTCCAGAAAGATGTCGCTGCACTAAACATGAAGGATTTCCGTGAGAGGCTGGACAACATATCCTTTAAGGTAAATTTCCTGGAAAATTTTCTTGGAATCGGAAAGAAAGAAACTGTAGAAGGTGAAACCAGAGGCAAGCAGCACAGCAATACTGTACCTTCATCAGAGAAGGAGACAGCCTATGCCGCAGCATATGATCTTCTTAAGGAGGGGAAATATGATCGTGCCCGAACGGAATTCCAGAATTTTCTAAAGAAGTATCCTGATTCAGAATATGCTGACAACGCACAATTCTGGATAGGTGAGTGCTATTTTTCAGAAGAAAAATATGACAAGGCGATTCTGGAGTACGACAAAGTTGTGAAAAACTACAAACAGGGCAATAAAACATCGCAAGCGCTGTTGAAACAGGGGCTTGCCTTTAAATTACTCGGAGATAAGACAAGCGCCAGCCTACTTTTCCAACAAGTCATTAAAGACTATCCTAATACAAACCAGGCACGCACAGCCCGAGCTTATCTTCTTGAAATAAAATAATCAAAAGAATTTTGATTTAATTTTCAGATCTGGTAGTTTTGTCAAGGTCAATAGAATTTTCGCCTTGGGGTACTTCAAGATCGAAAAGATTAGCCTCATAAAGGCTTGTCCAGGAAGGATCTTCGTAGTTGATGGTCACACAGTAGCCTTTCCCATTCTTTATAACTATCCGATGCGGAAAAACTTTTCCCCCAATATTCCTATACTCGTCATATATGACTGACCAGGTTTCTGTTTTCTGCGCATTGGATAAGTCTAGTTGTAAGAGGTTTCCCGTAAAGGAGTCAATTAGCAGGGATTGGATTTCTCCCTGAGAGGCAAAGCGTTCAATGCGATAATGCAATCTTTCTGATGTACATGTGAAGTGGGCTTTGCCAATTAGGTCCGGTGTTATACCGACCAGAAGCGGTATTGCGTCTTTCATGGGTGGCGTACCCGGAAGGAACATGCGTAGATTTTGCTCTGATGCTGAACCGGTATAGAATTTGCCTGTCGCATGAAGAAAAACCTTTATTCTTCCTTCGTGCACGGTCATAAGGAATTCAGGAGAGCCGATGACTGGCAGGATTTCAATGCGGATATCGGATGGAGGATGAATAACCAACGCAGCCCGCAGAGGGAATCGTTCAGATCCATTCTGGACATCGAGTCGGGCATAAGTCTTCCATGTAAACCCAGACGGGTGGTCAGCAAGGTATGCCTTCCAAAGGGATTCCGGTGAAATACAGCCAACCGGGACATCCATCGAGGTCTTGACAGGCGTGCAAGCAGTGAAAATCATCCATACGACCCATAGAGGTAAAATCGATCGGATATGTCTCTTTATCATATCAAGAAATGGATAATGAAAGAAACATGATTTGATCATTATATCTAATGCGACATCTCGAGATTCTTTTTCAGGATTCATTGAATTAATGTTCAGTGCACTTTAACAATTACTCATTGCGGTACTTTTTAACTGATCTTTTCTGTAAGATTGATGCATGGGCCTGAGGCTTCCTTGTAATAATCCATTGCGTTGGCAACGTAACATATGCAGTCTTCAGCCGGCCATTCGTTATTTTGTCAGCATCTTCCTTAACTTCTCCATCTTCAGTTGAACTGCCTCATTATCCGGTTTCGATTTGAGGGCCCGTTCATATGCCTTGATGGCTTCCCGAATCAAACCGTTCTTCTCATAGGCATCACCAAGATGCTCTGAAATAGTTGGATCATTTGGTATCAGTTCAGCAGCTTCCTTGAGGTGTTTTAGCGCCTGTTCATAAAGATTTTTTTTATAATATACCCATCCCAGGCTATCTATCATGTACCCATTGTCCGGCTTAATTTTGAGGGCCTTCATGATCATGGATTCCGCCTCGTCGAGGTGGATACCCTGATCAGCATAGCTATAACCTATAAAGTTTAAAGCTTCTGCGTTGGTCGGATCAAGAGACAGAACGGACTCCATTTCAGATATGCTCTCCTTGTAACGCTTCATTTTGTCGTAAATTACTCCCAACGCGTAATGTAAATCGGTGTCTCGGGGAAATAAAACCTCGCCCTCTTTGAGAACTGCTTCGGCGGATGTATAATCCCCTTTTTCATCATACAGAGATGATAGAAAAACATACATATCGGGCTCATCCTTTTTCACTTTAAGTGCACCCCGAATCACATCCACGGCCGCCTTAAGATTGCCCTCTTTTTGGTGGATTATGGCTATGCGGGTGCGTGAGGATATAAACAGGTCTGATTCAGGAGGCACTTTTTCGAATTCAGACAGGGCGTTCTTTTTATCCCCACTGCTCTCATATACTGATGCCAGCAAAAAGTGTAATCGAGCATCGTCACCTTTTTCCGAAAGGATGTCGTGAAACATGCTTATCGCTTTTGCATACTGTTTTTTTTCTGCAGCAATTAGAGCAAGGGTTATGCGAATTTCACGATTTTTTGGATCCACATCGAGAACATTTTGCAACAATTGTTCTGCGTTATCGTATTGCTTTTCCTTTACATAAAGATCGGCAAGCCTAATGTAGATAGATACCCATGTAGGATGCGCACTTTTGTAACGAAGATACAAGGCGATGGCTTTTTCTCTTTTCTGCTGCTTATCGAGTAAAGCCCCGTAGTCGAGCACCGCTGCTTCAAAATCAGGCTTCAGCGATAAAATTCTCTCGTATTCATTATCAGCCTCTTCATATCGTCCCGTATCCGTCAAGATTCTGGCCAGATAGTAGCGACCCATGAGATGGTCAGGCTCAATGTGCAATAAGGTTTTGAAAGATTTGATTGCTTCTTCATAGCGTCTCATTTCACCATAAATACTTCCCAGATAAAAAAGCGCGGCAGTATGGTGAGAGTCAATTTTCAATACTTTCTCGTATGAGATAATTGCGTTGGGATAATCTTTTGTCTGTATGTACAAACCTCCCAAAAGAAGATAGAGATTTAGATCATCCGGGTGTGCTTGAAGGGCCTTTTTGCAAATCGATAGCGCCTTTTCAAATTCTCCTTTCAAAAGGTACAAGGAGGCGAGTTCGGAGGTAAGATAAGGCGACCCTTCATCGAAATTGAGAGCCTTTTCCATATCTTTAATCGCTTCATCATAATCCCCATCACGAGCATCGAGAACCCCCAGAGAATAATAAAACGCTGCGTTTGCGTTATATTGCTCGGTCTGGAAATTCGGAGAAGGTTTTAATGGTAAACTGCAGGATACAGTGAAATAAAGCATCCCAAAAATAAGTGTCAAAATCTTATGCCTGGGGATTTTTTTAGTCGACTTTACGTCTATTCTTTTGGCCGTCGGTGTCGGCCATTTCATTTCTTCAGATAAAGTCATCACGGTCAAATCTCCTTGGCTGCCACGAAGCAATCATTTTTCATGAAAGAATATGGGATACGCAAACGATATCAACTCTGCCGCAGTTCAGTCTTGGAAAAGCTTCATTAGGAGCCTGTATCGTAAACCTGTAAGGATAGTTGATAATGACAACGGGAGTCCTCTCCTCGCTTGGTGCTGGGTTCAAGAGGCTCTGAAGAGTCGCTTCATAATCCTGATCGGAATCAATAAAAATCTGTCTTGACGGGTTACGCAAACCTGACATCTTTGCGACCCTCACCCTTTTGGTATCATAGGTTATCCAACTGTCTACAAAGAACTCATGCCCTTTTTTGATTTTGCACACAATGGCTGCTGAATCCTCTTCATTGGCAATAGATCTGTAGACCATATGATTATTTACTCCGGTCGCATAAGGAACAGTACGGATATCTTTATCTGGCTTATTGATCAGTTTACATTTGCTCGATCCCGCATGCAAAATGCCTTTCTCTGGTTTAGCATGGTGATAGGACAATGGTTCCGTGGGAATGTGAAGCAGTATTTCACGCTTAGCCTTATGGAGATACTGAGCGTATAAGACGGAGTAAGGACAATGATAAAGAATGGCAAAGGTCAGGGGCGCATTGATTTCGATTGAGTCCTTGACAGACGATAAACTGTTACCAACGTCATCAATAGCGGTGACAGCTCTCTGGCTTGAAGCAGTATGCTCGAGGCAAGACAATGTCTTGTCAGGAATCCGCTCATCCTCTGACTGCCGTCGGGGTTCCAGATACAGAGTCTTTGTATGAGGATGCTCCGACTGTTGTTGTTGAAACTCAGGCGGTTTGATGTGGAGCCACAGCATACCAACTACAATAAGTGATATCATTAGAAAGAGCATGAACAGTCGTTTCATGGATAAACAATCTTATTTTGCAAGGTTCTTTCGGAAGACTTCCCAGCTTTTCAGCATATCAAGTGCCATCTTCAATTGATTATCCATTGCCGGCTCTCTCTCCTTCTTTATGTCTTCCAGGTTCATATTTTCCTTTCTTGGTTCTTCCTTCTTTAAATCCCCTTTTTTTATATCTTCCTTTTTGGTGTTCTCATTCGGGGATTTAATATGTCCTTCGAGATCTCGTTCGCGAAGCATGCCTTCGAATTGATCTTTTTCCCCTGAAGGACGGATAAGCTTCACGATAACATCCGGTGTAATGCCCTCTGCCTGAATGGATCGGCCCTTTGGGGTATAGTACTGCGCAGTGGTAAGCTTAAGTGCAGCCCCATCCTGAAGGGGGATCACCGTCTGTACGGAACCTTTGCCGAATGTCTGGGTTCCCAGGATTAGGGCGCGGCCGCTGTCCTGTAAGGCGCCGGCAACAATCTCGGAAGCGCTTGCTGAGCCTTCATTGACGAGTACGATCATCGGACAAACAGGCTCCGTTCCATCATCATGGGCGATGAAGCGGCTTTCCATGCTCTTAACCCGTCCTTTGGTTGAAACAATAACTCCTGATTTCATGAACATATCGGATACTTCGACAGCTTGCGGCAGGAGGCCACCTGGATTGTTTCGCAAATCGAGAACAAGCCCCTTTAGCGGTTTGGCCTTTTTCTCAAGGTCATCTAAGGCTTTCTTGAGTTCACTGCCTGATTTTTCCTGAAAATGTGTAAGTCTTATATAACCGTATGCGTCATCATAAAGCTTCGACTTCACACTTTTGACTGCGATGATTGCCCGCGTGATAACTACGTCCTTGGGTGCGGCAAAACCCTCCCGCATGATGGTTATTGTTACTTTTGTGTCTTTTGGCCCGCGAAGCTTCTTGACCGCCTCCATGACGGTAATATCTTTGGTTGACTCTCCGTCTATCTTAACAATCTGGTCCCCTGCCTTGATGCCTGCCTCAAATGCCGGCGTATCTTCGATGGGGGAAACAACCGTAAGGACGTCTTTAAGGATCCCGATTTCAATTCCTAGGCCGCCAAAGCTGCCCGTTGTTTCCACTTCGAGCTCTTTGTACATATCTGCTGTCATATAAGCACTATGTGGGTCAAGCTCCTTCATCATCCCATTAATTGCTCCTTCAAGGAGCTTCTTTGTTTTGACCTCTTCAACATAATTTTTCTGGATAATATCAAGCACTTCGTTGAATTCTTTTATACTCTTGTATGTTTCCCGTTCGACAGCCGCCACCCGGCTGTCTCCATATGGACCAAGCACCAACAGGACAACCAACAAAAATATCAGAAAAACTCCTTTTCTTTCCGAGGGCCTATTCATGTATACCTCCCAAAACCATTATATATTTTAATTTATCACTATTTCTTATTCAATTTCCATAAGATTTTCAAAGTTTCTGATCGTAAATATGTCTCGATTGCATTGGTGTTTATGAAGGGAATTCGTGGATGGGTGCATTATGGAAGAGTTAGTACGTCCATCAGCCTTCTTCCGATCAGAGGTATTTTTCAGCCAGTTATGTCTCGCTATGCTGTTAGCATTATGGCAGGCGCAATTTTTGTCTCCGTACTTCATAGACTTCTTGGAGTTTGGATATGGGAAGCGATTTACCGTGGCCCGGATAGATCAGACGGGCCCCTCGATCCATTATATTTTTCCAACTTTCCATCAGCCTTGGAACATCATCTGCGAATGGAGGGAAAACCGGGCCACCCCATGGGAAAAAGTTGACAACCAAGTCCCCTACAAAAATAGTTCCATCATCGAGTAATACACTCAGGGAACCGATCGTATGTCCCGGAGTCAACACAATGCTGCCGTCTATTCCAAATGGAACGAGAGATGTTTCTTCCCTGATGATGATATCCGCATTGGCCGGTTCATACTGGAACAAATCCGGGAAAGTGCGGGAAGCAAACCCTGACATGCCAATCAGCAATCGTCCAAATATGCCCGTACCTGAGGGAAACAACAGTTGCCCTGTCTGTAGAAAAGATACCTCTTTTTCATGTACAGCAATCGCTGTGGATACGGACTTCCTACGAATCAGCGCTGCGTTACCCACATGATCATAATGAACATGCGTGATCACAACCAGAACAATATCCCTCATTGCAATACCATGCTGTTCGAGAGATGTAAAAAGGCGCTTTGATTGTGTCACATCTCCAGTGTCCACCAGAATCCATCCCTGCTTCCCACGGATTGCAAATACATTCGCTACTCCGAGCGAAATGGGCACAACAAATTGTGTGGCTTTCTGCATGATTCAAACCCTCCCAGCTGCAGATGTTGACAATAGCAGCGCTCCCAATGGCTATTGAATACTAAAAAAAGAGCTCAAACGTTGCAACTTATTTTTATATAATGTTATTGAATAAAGCAGATTGGTTATTGACGGGACAAGCATTAGCAACTAAAATTTATACGCCAAATCGGTACGTTTCTGGTGAATACTATATGGTGGGAGCCTCCATGAAAAAAAAGTTTATCCATTTTCTCTATAATTTCTATCGTCCTGTTTTAATCTTTATTGTTGGGGTTGATACGACAATATTGGGTTCGCTGGTTATTCTGCTTTCTTTTATAGACCGACATGGCAATATCGTTCATCACATAGGCAAGTTTTGGTCCCATGTTAATCTTTTTCTTGCCGGCGTTTCAGTCGAAACTACCGGCCGGGAAAATATTCGGAAAGGCCAACCCTACATACTTATGTCAAACCATCAGAGTAGTTTGGATATTTGGACTCTTATTGGTTATATCCCCTTACAGCTCAGGTGGGTCATGAAAATCGAGCTGCGGAAAGTCCCTGTTTTTGGACTCGGTTGTGAGCGGATGGGACATATCTACATTGATCGCGGTCACTCCGAGAAAGCTCACGAAAACCTCAAAGCTGTCGGTAAAAAGATTCGAGAAGGTGCCTCTGTTATTTTTTTCCCAGAGGGAACCAGGAGCACTACAGGAAAGCTGCTTCCTTTCAAAAAGGGTGGATTTGTGGTTGCATTGGAGGCAGGGGTGCCTATTCTCCCCGTTACCATTACCGGTAGTTTTAAGCTTTTGCCCAAGAAAAGCCTGCGGGTTATTCCGGGGAAAATCCGGCTGATCATCCATGAACCCATTCCGGTTGATGGCTATACATATGAATCAAAGGAATTGCTGATGGACCGAGTCCGTAAAGTGATCGAGAAAGACCTCGTTGACTTTTAGCATATCATGTTTTAATAACAACCCCCTCAATAATATATTGTCTTCAGGAAATTGTATGAGAAAGAAGGATTATCTGAAAAAACCGGTCACACATGTTGATATGACATCCTTTAATGCCGTTCCCATTATTGATGCCATGCGCGAAATGTCTTTTTCGGCACGTGATCTCGCTACGGCATGCGACATTTACGACAGAATGCTGAAAGATCCGAAATGTTCTATTATCCTGACTATCGCCGGCAGCACATCCGCAGCAGGTTGCATGCAGATTTATGCCGATCTTATACGATACAACATGGTTGATATCATTGTAGCTACAGGTGCTACAATTGTCGACATGGATTTCTTTGAAGCCCTTGGCTTCAGACACTACCAGGGCAATCCGCATGCAGATGACGTGGATCTACGTCGATTATACATTGACAGGATATATGATACTTTTATTGATGAGGAGCAGCTTTAGATCTGCGATCGTACAATCTGTGATATTGCTGACAGTCTTCCTCCCCGCCCATATTCATCCAGAGAGTTCATCAATGAAATGGGACATTATCTCGTCGGCCATGCCAAGAAAAACACTTCCCTCGTTCAAATGGCATTTGAGCATGACGTACCCATTTTCTGTCCCGCGTTTTCAGATAGTTCAGTGGGTTTCGGCCTTGTCTTCATCAGATTCAAAGACCCGGCAAGCATCTATCCATCGATTCAATAAAAGACTTCAGAGAGTTGACACAGATTAAAATCAAGGCCAATAAGACAGGCCTGCTGATGATAGGGGGTGGAGTACCCAAGAACTTTGCGCAGGATACCGTAATTTGTGCAGAGATCCTTGGCCATAAAGTTCCCATGCATCAATACACCGTGCAGATTACTGTGGCCGATGTCCGGGATGGAGCATGCTCTAGTTCCACACTTCGCGAGGCAAGTTCATGGGGGGAAAGTCGATACCATTTTCGAGCAAATGGTTTATGCGGAAGTTACATCCGCGCTCCCTTTACTTGCAAGCTGCATTTTCCACCACGGCAGTTGGAAGAAGCGCAAGAAGAGACGGTGCGCCAAGTTGTTCGAGTAATACCCTCAACTGCCAGATATCAGCTGACGGATACCATAATTGTTGATTGATGACGGTCGGGATCCGCGTGTAAGCGGGTTTCTGTATCACACTGCACTCTATTGGATTATTAATTGGTGGAGATGAGGGGGATCGAACCCCTAGCCTCGGCATTGCGAACGCCGCGCTCTCCCAATTGAGCTACATCCCCGTAAGGTTTAAACTCTTACCTCATCTAAAAAGGACCTGTCAAGCACTTGTTGGCCCATTCAGGTATATTCCGGTTTTTATCTTGACAATAACACCTAGCGTTCCTTATACTTCACAAGCATTCGTAGCAAACGTGATTTTGCTCGCTCTGACTGAAAATCAGGGCAACGACCTGCCATGTTGTTTAATCCGTATAGGGGGACTTTTTTATGGCAAAGATTGATGCCTTTTTCCAGTTAATGCATGAAGAAGGATCATCCGACCTGCATCTTGTGACCGGCCAACCGCCGGCACTGAGGGTCCGCGGTGAGATAGTGAGGATCAAGTATAATGTCCTGAGCAATGACGAACTCAAAACAATGCTCTATGAAATTACTCCTGAGCATAAAATCAAGCAGTTTGAGGAGTCTGGAGATGTGGACTTCGCATATGAGATTCCTGGCCTTGCTCGGTACAGGGTGAATTTTTTCCAGCAGAAATGGGGAATCGCGGGTGTCTTCCGCGAGATACCGAGTGAGATTTTATCGGTAGAGCAGCTTGGGCTTCCCCCTGTCATATCAAAGCTGGCTACCCTGCCCCGCGGCCTTGTGCTGATTACAGGTCCAACAGGGAGTGGCAAATCGACAACTTTGGCTGCGATTATTGACGAGGCGAACCGTACGAGGAAGGATCATATTATCACCATTGAAGATCCCATTGAGTTCGTCCATCTGAGCAAGAGCTGTATTGTAAACCATCGGGAGGTCGGTATTCATACGAAAAATTTTTTCAATGCCCTACGCGGAGCCCTGCGCGAAGATCCAGATATTATTCTTGTCGGGGAAATGCGAGACGTTGAAACAATCCGCCTTGCGGTGGAAGCTGCTTCAACCGGGCATCTTGTGTTTTCAACCCTCCACACAACCAGCGCTGCAAAAACAGTAGATCGCATCATCGAGGTTTTTCCAGCAGAAGAGCAAATGCAGATTCGCTCTACCCTGGCCGATGGAATTCGTGCCGTGATTTCTCAGACTCTTTTCAAAAGAATAGATAAGCGAGGGGGCCGATGTGCGGCCACGGAAATTATGATCGCAACAGCCGCTGTTCGTAACTTGATCCGTGAATCGAAAACGTTCCAGATTCCATCGGCAATTCAAACCGGGAAGAAATACGGGATGCAACTCTTGGATGATTCTATTGAGGATCTGGTGAAGAAAGGCTTGATCAGTGCGGATGATGCCTATATGAAATCGAATGATAAAAGCAGGTTCCGTCAATACCTGAGAACCCCACCGTCAGACTTCACAGAAGCATAACAGAATGCAGAATAGGACAGGCGACTTTATAGAGAGGAAGCCATGAAAAAGCAGGAGATCGATTACATTATAGGCAAAATGCTTGATTCATACAGCGACATTTCCGACCTAAACATTACTGCTGGGAGACCGTTTCAGGTAGAATCATCGGGACAGTTAAAATCCGTTGATCTTGACCCTCCCTTTGCAAAACTGACACCGTTTCAGACAGAGATCTTCGCCCTGAATCTTATCAATCAAGACCGCCGCCTTTTAGAAGATCTGGTCAACAGGGGTTCATGCGACCTTTCTTATGAACTCCCGGGAAAGGCCCGCTTCCGTGTAAATGTTTTTTCGCAACGTGGACAATACAGTGCCGTATTGAGAAAACTCGAAACAACCGTCCCTACCCTGAAGGATGAGGACCTCAGACTTCCGGAAGTGTTTATGGAAATGGCCGAGGAGAAAAATGGGATCATCCTTGTGACAGGTGCAACAGGGAGCGGCAAAACAACAAGCTTAGCCGCTATTCTCAATGAAATCAATATGGCTAAACCCCTTCATATCGTCACACTGGAAGACCCTGTGGAATTTGTACACACGCATCATATGGCAACTTTTAACCAAAGGGAGATGGGCATTGATTTTGATACCTTTGCCAGTGGACTGAGAGCATCGCTACGCCAGGCTCCTAAGATAATTCTTGTCGGTGAAATGCGGGATCGTGAGACGGTTGAAATCGGACTTTCAGCAGCTGAAACAGGACATCTAGTTCTGACAACTATCCATACCATTGATGTCGGATCAACCATCAACCGTATCTTGGGCATGTTCACTACCGAGGAAGAAAGTCAAATCAGGATCCGCCTTGCCGATTCTGTGCGCTGGATTGTATGCCAGAGACTTCTTCCCAAAGAAGGGGGCGGAAGGGTTGCCGCTTTCGAGATCATGAGAACAAGCCTGCGGGTAAAGGAAACGATCCAGCACGGCGAATCTGAAGGTAAGAGATTTTATGATATCATTCAGGCAGGCAAGGCCTTCGGCATGGTTACATTCGATGACTATATTGTCGATCTTTACGCACAGGGCCAGATAAATGAAGAAACAGCAAAAGCATATGCGTCCAATAAAAGTATTGTCGGCCGTGGGATTGACACAATCAAGAGTGCCAGGGGGCAAGCAACGACAGAACTGGGCAAACTCCAACTGGACAAGGATTATAGTGGATCCAAGCCACGATTTTAGGGGAGAAATGATGGAAAAAGAAAAGACCTTGTTAAGTGAAATTGTTTCAGGTGCCTATGATGCTGCGGATCGGCCTTTTGATTTTCTAGAAGAAAATGTTGTTACTGCCCTAGTCTGCGAATCGAATCCAGTTACACGCGACAAGATTATTTCGATACTTACGGAGATGGAATACCAGATTACAGCACCATTTACGGCCAAAGAGGCGCTTAAGAACATGCTGTTTCATATATATAACGTGGTTATTGTCAATGAGCTTTTTGATACGGATATTCCCGAGGGAAACCAGGTCTTCTCCTATCTGGCTTCACTTGACATGAGCACACGTAGGCAGATTTTTGTGGCACTGATCGGCAATCGCTACCGGACGATGGACAATATGGCAGCCTTCAATCAAAGTGTGAACCTAGTCATCAATATGAAAAATCTCGACGACGTTGGAACCATTCTGAAAGGTGCCATCAAAGACAATAACAACTTTTATTTCGTATTCAAGGAGGCACTGAGAAACAGGGGCAGGATGTAACGCATCAGCGCTTCAGATTTTCCGCATGTAATTTTGCTTCCTTGGCTAAGTCTACAAGACCAAGCGCCAAGTAGGAATCGGCTAGATGTAGATAAAAAAAAGGATTTGTACCATCGGTTTCGATAGCTTTTCTGAATGCCTCAACAGCAATGCTATAATGCCCTCGTTCTGCCATGAGATTGCCTAGTCGATTGTAATAAATTGCTTCAGCAGGCCGGTTTGTTACCGCAGCCTGATTAAAAGCTGCTACAGACTCTTCAAGCCGGTTCAGTAATATCAGAACTTCCCCCAGTCTCATATAATATGAGGGATCATTAGGTTTAATGGAAATGCATTTCCGGATAGCCGTCTCGGCATGCTGATAGAGACCAGCTTTGATTAGGGCATTAAAAAATCGGCTGTAAAAAAGGCCAGCATCAAGCGGTTCAAGTTCCGCTGCACGATTATAGGCGTCTTCAGCACTGCCTTCATCCCCCGCAGCGAGCAAAGCATCGCCCAAACTGCAACACCAAGCCGGATCATTAGGTTCTTTGTTTAGGATTTCACGAAATACTGATGCGGCCTGATGTGGAAGGCCAGCACCCATATACGCATTGCCGAGTTCCGATAGAAGCAATACGTCGGATGGTTGGACCTCAACCGCACGCTTGCATAACCGAACAAGACGTTCATAATCTCTGGATGTTTTGTAGATCCTTACAAGTTCGTCGTAAGCAAATCCCGTAAATATCCTTCTTTTTGATTCTTTCTCAAAGAGATCCTCAAAACATCCTATGGCAGCTTCAATATGGCCTGTATCAAAGTGCGCCCACGCTAGAGCAAGGATGATTGATTCATCTTCTGGATATGTCTTTGCGAGCCTTTCGTATAAGGCTAAAGCAGCATCGAAGTTTCCGTTCCTGAGATATTCCTCGGCAAGATCTCTTTCTTTCAGTTCACCTGATAAGTGTCCCAAACACTCATACCTCAAGAACACCGATATTCCTTAACAACTACTGCATGATGTCCCGCATCCGGCCCCTGCCTGAAGGTTCGAAACCAAGCGGAAACCCGAGCCCACAGGAGACTCGATAAAATCTACAATAATTGGTTTAACCTTTTCTAAAAGTTCTTTTTGAATTAGAAATGTTATATCTTTTTCATTTAGAATTTCGTCATTTTCTAGTGGCTCATCCAGAGCCATTCCCAAGGATGGCCCCGCTCAGCCACCTTCATTCAAGACAATTCTTACAGTGCTTGGTTTGCGCCCTTGTATATATTCCCTAATTTTTTCGCCAGCCTTTTCGGTAACCTCCAGCATATTCGCCTCCAAATTTTATTGCCCAAGTTTAATGGGTTTAATAAAAAATGTATACACTTAATCCATAAAGTCAACGGTATTTTATATGGGTGATGCAAATCTTACCTGTTGACACCCTGCGTACGGTTGCCTATATAGTCATTAATTCTGTTTATGCCACTGAAATATATGGCCAATTATGCTTCCTATCTTAAAAAACTAAGCGGCGGGGATCGATCAGGCAATCCCTTCCTAGAATTTATGGATATGCGCCTCGTTGAGCTGAAGGAGGGGTATGCTTCATTCAGTATGCCAATCCTGCCCGCCTTTCTTCAGGGAGCAGGGCAGATGCAGGGAGGACTGATTGTTGCTATGGCCGATGAAACGATTGCCCATGCTATCATGACAGTTCTGAAGGAAGATGAGGGCATCACTACGGTGGAACTGAAAAATGATTTCCTGGCGGCTGTAAGCAAGGGACTGCTGACAGCCGAAGCAAAGATCTTTAAAAAGGGACGGCGCTTGATTATTGGTGACTGCATCGTAAAAGATGATGGCAAGCGACCTGTAGCCCGAACATCCGCCACATTTTTACTTTTACGGGAAAACGCATCACCGTAACCTGAAAGGGATGTCTTATGCTCAGGATCATTGAGGATGAATTGGCCGTCCGCCGATATGCCCAGCAGTTCCTGAAAACGCTCAAGTCTTACGTGACTCATAGGTGGTCCATGACACTCGGTTATCCGGGCGGGAGCTTTAGGGCTCGTCTCAACTGGTTGGAATCACTAGGAATATGGTACTGCACCAAACCTAAGGAGGCCGAAGTTCACTGGCAGGCCTTTGGGGCAGGTAAACCTAGAGGTCTTGCGGCGGCCATTACCTGCGAGATCAATCTGCCCAGAAAGGGGATAGATCGAAGGGTCACGGGTGCACTAGCTCATGATGCGGAAGGCCGCATTTATATCGTCCATCGCGGGAGGTTGGGAGGAAAGAAAGGGGCGGGCAAAACTGCCTTCGAGAAATATTATCGGGGTGTCTGGACCTGTATGGACGAGGGAGACTCTTCTTCCACGATTGCAGTCGTGGCGTCTTTGCAGAATCCCAGGTGTGCAAGACAAGTAGCTCAATTCGTGCAGAAAGTTGAAAAAATCAAAGTCAAAGCAACCCGCCGCTCTGCGCAAACGGAAATGCCATTTGAAGAACTTGATTTCCGTATGGAAAGAGTTGGCGAACCCCTTTTTGACAGGCCTAAAGATCTCCTCATGGAATGTGATCATGATCTAGCCGTTACGGATCTTGCCGATACGCTGAAACTGGCCGGTTTCAGATGTGGGAATCATGAGCACTACGATCTATCGATGATCAACAGGTCTGGTGAAGTGACTGCTATATTCCAAGTGGCCAGAAATCATCACGATGCAGGGATTTATGAAGGCATTGCCAGGCTGGTTGCTGCCAGAGCCAGCGCAGCGAGTTCTCCGAAGCTGGTTCTTGTCACTTCGGAACCCCTTAAGGTACATTTAGAAGAAAAGCTTGCAATGCTGCAAATAAGCCATATGAGATACACTTGGCGGGGAAGCCGTGCGAGCTTCCCTAACCTAGAAAACCCATTATTCTCCAAATAGCAATGTCTTTTCGTGAGGCATTACTGTGAGCATGGTCAATATGGCTATCGGAATAAGTATGACTTTGTTTAGGATAGCTAGCCTGCTGGGATCAGCGACGGATGCAGCCAGATAAAAAACGGGAAGAATTTCCCGATTAACGGTTTATCATGCCTGTGATGAATTACATTACCACTTTCGGCACTGGTAAACATCAAGGACACAAATCCCTTGACTGGGGCTGTGGACATTCCGATGCTCAAAACTAAATGCACAGCCATTTTTTTCATCAGCTAAATTTTTTTGTTGTGCCATAAAAGAGTTTTACAGTGCAGACTGCCTAGACACCAGCAAAATGGAAGCTGCAGTCGTTAGTCCTATATTTATGAACATTTAAAACTTGAATACCCCGTCCTGTGGACGGGGATGAAAAGTTTTCCTGCCGGAGGCAGGTGTGACTGTGTTATATTTAGCACATGACGGTAAAAAGAACGCCCCATGCTGTGTATGATACGAGATATCATTTGGTATGGGTTCCGAAGTATCGGAAGTGGATACTTCGTGGGGATATACAGCAGCGTGTGAAGAGTGTATTTGAGGAAGTGGCGTTGGAACATGGGTTTGAGATTGATCCGATGGAGATTGCACCGGATCATGTGCACATATTTTTGTCGTTTCCACCGCGATACAGTATTTCCAAGGTAGTGAGGATCCTGAAGAGTGTGAGTGCGAGAGTGATTTTTCATGAGTATTCGGAGGTTAAGAGGCAACTTTGGGGCGGTGAATTTTGGGAAGACGGATATTTTGCCCGGACCGTAGGCGATAAGGTAACGGTTGAAGTAATCAGGAAGTATATCCAGTATCACCGCGATCAAGAAACGACTTCAAAGCAGTTAGAATTGTTTTAGGGTTTTAGATGCCCCGCCCTATGGGCGGGGTAATTCACTTCTGTGTTGTTCCACAAAGATTTTTTAACAAGTTTTCCCAGTGCAATATTACTGACAATGGGACTGACCATTGTTCCAATCACTTTTACCACACCGGCAGCTGCAAGGCCTTAGGACGGATCGCCCTCCAGCCAAAACTGATGATCATATCAGAGCCTCCAGTATCAACATGACTGGAAAATTTTTATTGAAATCTAATAGAATATTGCGTCAAACAATTTTTTGCCTGTGAACAGTGCCGTTCAAACAACCAATGCATATATGTCTGATTCGCAGCGCTTTCTGCCGGCATCCTCTATCATGCTGATCTTGTAGGTACGCGTAGGTGACCTTTAGGTGCATGTTATATTACAGAGAAAAAATCTTGAAAGTTCAGACAGTTCCTTTTAGAATTCCTCAAGTATTGTTCCGAAATTTTTGGCTTGCTCATCAAATTTATGCGAGGAGTGAGGTAGTTATGACAGGAAATACCAACCGAACGGTTTATTTGCAAGATGGTGATGCTCTCGTGGTAAACGATGTTCAAGACTGTTTTCTGCCCGGCGGTTCACTTGGGGTCCAGTCTGGAGATGAGGTTATAGCTCCCCTTAATAAGGCGATTCTGATTTTTCAGCGATTGGAACTGCCCATTTTTTTTACAAGAGATTGGCACCCAGCTGATCACTGCTCATTCCAACAACAAGGAGGTCCTTGGCCGGTCCACTGCTTGGCGGATACGGAAGGAAGCGATTTTGCTGCTGACCTTATCGTTCCGGAGAACAGAGTAATTATCTCCAAAGGAACAGATAGGAATTATGAAGAATACTCGTCATTTCGCGGCAGGGACTATCAGGGCGTCATGCTAAGTGAACATTTAGAACAATTGAAAGTCAGGCGGGTATTCATAGGAGGTCTTGCCACGGATTATTGTATACTTAATTCTGTAATAGACCTCCGCAATGTAGGATATGAAGTTTTTGTCCTGATTGATGGTGTCAGGGCCGTGAACGTGAAACCGGACGATGAAGAAAAAGCCCTAAACAAAATGAGGCGAATCGGCGCAGAGTTTGTTGACAGTTCTAGTCTGCAAGAGTAACGCAATCACAAAATAGATGGATGTATCCAGCATGATAAATCCCTTAACCAGCCCGCTCCTAGCAGATCTCTACCAGTTGACTATGCTCAACGGTTACATTGAAGAGGGTATGGCTGACGAGGCCGTTTTCGAGTTTTATGTCAGAAAACTTCCGGAAAGCAGGGGATTTCTTCTCGCCGCCGGTTTAGAATCCTGCCTTACTTTTCTCGAAAACCTCCATTTCACACCTGAAGAAATAGAATACCTTGACCAGACGGGCCGCTTTTGCTCGCGTCTCCTTAACTACTTGGCTGATTTTCGTTTCGATGGAGATGTCCATGCCATGCCGGAAGGAACAGTTTTTTTTCAAAATGAACCGGTTGTCCGCATCACGGCACCACTTCCCGCGGCACAACTTATAGAAACACGCCTGATTAATCTACTGCAGATTGAAACACTCATACTCTCAAAGGCAGCCCGTTGTGTACTAAGTGCTGCTGGGAGGGCAAGCCTCGTTGACTTCGGAGTCAGAAGAGCCCATGGAGCCGAAGCCGGTTTACTTGCTGCCCGCGCATCCTACATTGCCGGCTTTGCAGGTACCTCACTGGTTATTGCGGAGCCCCTGTACGGGATCCCGATTTTCGGAACAATGGCCCATTCATATGTTGAGGCCCATGAAAAGGAGGAGGAAGCTTTTTTGGCTTTCTGCCGTTCGAATCCGGACAATACGACTCTTCTCATAGATACCTACAATACGATTCATGGGGCAAGAAAGGCTGCCGAAGCGGCGAAGCAGCTAGCAAAAGAAGGAATCCGCGTTCTGGCTGTGCGCCTCGACAGCGGAGATATTCTTTGCCTTTCTCGAGAAGTGAGGAGAATTCTCGATGGAGAGGGATTACAGGATGTCCGGATTTTGGTCAGTGGCAACATGGATGAGTTCGCCATAAAGGATCTTCTGGACAATGGTGCCCCAGTGAACTATTTCGGTATTGGCACAAGAATGGATACTTCGGCCGATGCGCCTTATCTGGAGTGCGCTTACAAGCTGATGGAATATGCCGGTAGGCCGCGACTGAAAAAATCTTCCGATAAGGCCACCCTGCCCGGACGCAAACAGGTATTCCGTCAACTGAATAATGGGCGGATCGCAAAGGATGTGGTAGCCATTGAAGGAGAACATATCAGCGGGGTGGTTTTGATTAAGAAAGTCATGGAATGCGGAAAGAGAACAGCACCTGCAAGAAACCTTAATGATATCAGAATATATACTGCAGAACAGCTTGCTTCCCTGCCCGAAAACCTAAAAGAAATTGGCTCCACACCCCCATGCCCTGTTGACATATCTCCCGCTCTGTATGAGCTTCAAACAAAAACGGAGGCAGCCCTTTTGAGAAATTCTTGTTGACAACTCCGGCTTGAACTAGTAATTAAATACCCGTAATATTAAAAATTTTAAGAATTGAGCCATGTATTGCAGTCCTAACGCGATGATTATTGGCACTATTGGTATAATTAGGCTTCCTTCATAAGGGCCTGATCGCGGGAGATTGCTGCAACAAGAAAAGAAAAATCATGAATCCGTTATCAGGCGGACCTGGTAGCGGTTTTTTTTTGGAGGAAAAGCATGAAAGCAAAGGAAAGGCTTGATGTTCTGATTTATGACACAACCCTCCGGGATGGCACGCAGGGTGAACAGATCAACTTTTCTGCCGAAGAGAAGCTGAGAATTGCCCAACGCCTCGATGAACTCGGCTTTCATTATATTGAAAGTGGCTGGCCTGGTTCTAATCCGAAAGATATCCGCTTTTTTGAACTTGCCAAAGATACCAGTTTCCGCAACGCCAGAATCACAGCATTCGCAAGCACGAGGAAGCCTGGTACTCATCCCGAAGAATGCCAAGATTATGAAGCCTTGCTTCAGGCTGGGACACCTGCTGTGACAATTTTCGGGAAGTCATGGGATATACATGTCACCTCTGTTCTTGAAACATCACTGGAAGAGAATCTCGCCATGATTAGGGATTCCATTTCATTCATGAAAGCGCAGGGCAAGGAAGTCATTTTTGACGCTGAGCATTTTTTTGATGGTTACCGCTTCAATCCCGAATACGCCTGCAGCGTGATCAAAACCGCCATGAATGCAGATGCAGATCGAATTGTCCTGTGCGATACCAATGGGGGGACTCTCCCCCATGAGCTAACGGCCGTTATTGAGGATGTTAAGGTATTTCTGCCCGCAGACAGGTTAGGTATCCATGCACACAATGACTCAGGCCTTGCCGTTGCTAACACGATTACCGCTGTTTTAGCGGGCATTCCCATGGTACAGGGAACGATCAACGGTTTCGGTGAGCGTTGCGGCAATGCGGACTTGATATCTGTAATTGCTAACCTTCAATTAAAAATGGGAAGACGCTGTCTTCCTGAGCCATCCATAAGGCAGCTTTATAATCTATCCAATTATGTGGGTGAAATTGCCAATGTTCCTCCCCTGAATTCCCGGCCGTTCGTCGGTAGAAGTGCCTTCGCGCACAAGGGGGGGGTCCACGTTAATGCAGTCCTGAAGAATCCTATGGCATATGAGCATATACGTCCCGAAGAAGTAGGAAACCAACAGCGGGTCCTTGTCTCGGACTTGGCAGGCAAAAGCAATATTATTTACAAGGCAAAACAGCTTGGTATTCACTTGCCCGAGGATGAAAACATCCGGTCCATTATCGTTCAGAAAATCAAGGCCATGGAAGATATCGGTTATCAGTTTGATGCAGCAGATGGTTCCCTTGCGCTGCTGATAAAAAAAATAACCGGTGAATTTGAGGAACCATTCATGTTGGAAAGCTTCAATGTGATCAACCATAAACTCGGCGAGACTCCATCACAGTCCCAGGTTACCATTAAAGTCACTGTAGGTGGTGAGGAGGAACTAACCGCTGCAGAAGGAAACGGTCCGGTCAATGCTCTTGATAATGCTTTGCGTAAAGCCTTGACAAAATTCTATCCACAGATTCAACATATGCATCTTGTTGACTTCAAGGTTCGCATCGTAGAGGGAAGCGAGGGAACGGCGGCGAAGGTTAAAGTTCTCTTGGACTCCCAAGATGAAGATGAAATATGGAGCACCATCGGCGTATCGGAGAATATCATTGAGGCAAGTTGGCAGGCCCTTGTGGACAGCATTCAGTATAAGCTGAGCAAAGACAGGATCAACAAGAACATGGATCGGCTGAGACCATTGAAATCACATTGATATGATCGATTCATTCTGATAATATAGCTAGTGGTTTTCGATGGATTTCACCTAAACCGGCTAAAAGCGACATGCTGCTGTCAATAAACAGTCAGAATCCCCAACCCCGTCTGGTTCACAAAGCTGTTGAAGCACTTCGGGGCGGGGGTGTGATCATTTATCCGACTGACACCGTATACGGTCTAGGCTGTGATCTTTTTAATAAGAAAGGCATAGAAAGAATTTACGAGATTAAGCATCTCGGCAAAAAGGATCAAATGAGTTTTATCTGTGCAGACCTCAAGGATATAAGCAGGTATGCACTCGTATCCGATTATGCCTATAAAATGATGAGACGTCTGTTACCAGGTCCTTATACATTTATTCTTGAGGCTACTCGGCTTGTCCCGAAAATAATTCTCCCTAAAAAGAAATCGACAGGCATCCGTGTTCCAGACAACAGGATCTGTTTGGCCATTGTTGCGGAACTTGGACACCCGATTGTGAGTACCTCCATTAAGACACAACAAGGCGAGTATATGAACAATCCTCAAGAGATACATGAAAAATTCCGGAATTTCGTTGATCTCGTAGTAGATGGAGGCATTCTTGCCTCGGTTCCATCGAGTGTAATCAGTCTGGTGGATGACCGGGTTGAGTTGATTAGAATTGGAAAAGGCGACGTTAGCGCCTTTCAATAGTACAACACGGCCTTGCAATGGCAGCCATAACAAATGGGATAAAGCCATTATTTTACTGCTCTGAATTAAGCGAGTCCCTGCTGAAGAGTTTCTTTCAGAGGAGATTTTAGGGAAAAATCGGTATGCCAGAGGCCTAAAAGGATATTAACATGAGCAAGCAGATGCTGATCAATGCTGTCCATGCCGAGCAGAAACGTATGGCAATCGTTGAGGATGGTAAACTGGTTGAGTTCAACATTCAGATGACCGTCCGGGAACCCACCACGGGCAATATTTACAAAGGGATCGTTCTAAAAGTTGAACGAGGCCTTCATGCTGCCTTTGTGAATTACAGTGGTAAAAAAGACGGTTTCCTGCCGCTGCGCGATGTGAGGCAAGATTATTTTACAGAAGTTGCCAGCCGAATCGATACGGCATCAAAGCCGATACTGAGAATAGGCCAAGAAGTCCTTGTCCAAGTCATCCGTGAAGAGGGCGAACGTAAGGGTGCATTGCTGACAACATACATATCACTGCCCGGCCGATATCTTGTTCTTTTGCCCCACAAGGAAAGCAGCGGAATATCAAGAAAAATTGAGAGTGAAGAGGATAGGAAACACATAAAGGATCTCATCAATCAAATCAAGATCGAAGAGGGATTCGGTTTCATCGTCAGGACTGCAGGAATAAACCGGACAAAGCAGGAGCTTGCCCGGGATTACCAGCACCTTTACCGCCTCTGGAGAGAGATTCAGAAAAAGGCATCATCAGCATCCGCTCCCTCCCTGATCTATCAGGAAAGCGATTTCGGTGTACGCTCCTTACGTGATTACTTTACTACGGATATCCAGGACATCCTAGTAGACGATATCGAAACATGTCGGCAGATGCGAGCATACTGCAAAGCCGTTATGCCGCGAAATACCGATCTGATCAAACATTATAAAGAAAAGGAGCCGATCTTCAATCGGTATAGGCTCGAAGAGCAAATCCGCGTCATTTACGAAGAGAGGGTTGAGCTAAAGTCAGGAGGATACATTGTTATCAGCCCCACGGAAGCAATGACGACTATCGATGTAAACTCTGGCAGGGCATCGAATAGGCGCAGTGTGGAAGAGACAGCCTTCAAGGTGAATATCGAGGCGGCCGAAGAGGTAGCACGACAGTTACGTCTCCGCGATTTAGGGGGATTGATTGTCATCGATTTTATCGACATGATGGACCGGAAAAACGAAGCAGAGGTTGAGAAAACTTTCAAGAAAGCCATCAGTATCGATCGTTCCAGAATACAGCTGTCCAAGATTTCAAAGTTTGGAATTTTGGAGTTGTCGCGTCAGAAGAAGCAGTCCACAATTCAGGAAATCAGCTATACCACTTGTCCCTATTGTCAGGGCAGAGGTGTAAGGCCATCCTTGGAATATACGGCTCTAAGTGCATTCCGCCGCATTCAATCGGAGGCAGTCCGCGGAACGGCGGCCATTTTGAAAGTTACACTGCCCCATGCTGTTTCAGACTATCTTCTCAATCAAAAGCGAGATGCGATCAGCAAACTCGAAATAATGTATGGTTTGGCAATTCATGTCTTCGGAAATCCCGATATGGCTTGGCATGACTTGAAGATCGATGTGATTCCAAAAGTAACGGAAAGCTTGCCAGCAGTCAAAGGGGGCACAAAAAAAACGGACGTTGAGCAGAGGCACGAGGTGGAAGAAAAATCCGTGACCGCGGAAGAGGCAAAGATAGCGGACGCGGCTGAGACGAGTGAGGGCAAGAAAAGGCGCCCGCACAGAAGAACTCGCCATCATAGGCGATACAAGAGTGAGAAGATTGACACTGCTGGGAAATCGTTCGCACCAGAAACAACGGAGCTGCCGGAATCACATTCGGAGATGCTATCGGATATTTCATCCCAACAAATACCGTCTCGGCCGGCTGTCTCCGCAAAACCTGCCAGGAGAAAGAAAAGGTCATCCCATCGAAGATCGGTAACGTCTACCCTGAATGCCCCCGTTTCCGATGAGGCGGCACTTCCCGAGGAGAGTGAGGACGAAGTCTCTCTATTCCGATGGTATTAGAATTACTACCCGATGGCCAATTCCATGGATCTTCTTGCAGCAGCTTTAACAGCTTCGATAATTGTGTTCCTTAATTGCCGCTGATCAAATATTTTCAGCGCCTCAATAGTTGTGCCACCAGGTGAGGTTACCATATCGCGAAGCTCGGCGGGTGTTTTCTCTTTTTTCAGGCACATCTTGGCGGCACCAAGAAGCGTCTGTGATGCAAGGGTCAAGGCCACATCCCTGCCCAAACCAAGGGCTGCGGCAGCGTCCACCATAGATTCAATAAAGAGGAAGCCATAAGCAGGTCCACTGCCGCTGATGGCAGTAACGACATCCATAAGATCTTCATCCACTTCAAGCGTCAAACCGACCGCATCAAATAGCTCAAAAGCAAGTTGCATGTCTTCGGCTGTCGCATGGCGGCCACAGGCAAGGGCAGAGGCTCCTTCACCGATCAGGGCGGGCGTGTTGGGCATAACCCGCACGATTTTCGCCGCTGCCTTGAAATAACCTTCAATGCGCCTGGTTGGAATCCCTGCAGCAATAGAAATGATTAAGCTTGATTGATCTATCGCGCTGGAAACTTGCTCTAGAACGGCATTCATATTCTGTGGCTTCACTGCAAGAATTACAATGTCCTTTTTAAGGACTGCTTCAAGATTATCAACTGTCGTATGGACCTTCCATGTATGGGTCAGTTGCGCTCTCTTTTCCTCGATGATATCAGAAACGGTTATGTCGTTCGCATCAGACAAACCGTGGGTTACAAGACCGCCAATCAGGACACTGCCCATGTTTCCCCCGCCAATAACTCCGATCTTCAGCCCTTTCAGCATTATGCTCTCCTAACCGGGTTCAATTCACCACATGTGGCTTCCCCCATTTCACCCTTCATGTCAAGTTCTTAGTGAGCACTGCTTCATGCATGATTCTTTCTTTTTTACATTCCTGTTTGAATATGTTAGTCAGTAGTCTACCCTAGGGGGATGGTGCATGATTCAATATCAGGATGTCGAAGGTACAAAAATCGCTTACTGGACTCGTCCCTTCCAATCAAGCCTCCGCAATCTCGTATTTATCCACGGTTCAGGTGCTGACCATACTTCTTGGATTCACCAATATACACAGTTCAAGGGAGAATTTAATATTGTTGCAGTCGATTTGCCAGGCCACGGACGCTCCGGCGGTAAGGGGGAAAAAGATATCAATGTGTATACCGAGTGGGTCCGTAAGTTTCTGGATGTCATCGGCATGAAGAAGCCCGTTCTGATCGGCCATTCATTGGGAGCTGCGATTTGTCTGACTTTTGCAATTAAATATGGCGCCGATCTATCCGCCATTGTTCCTGTTGGGGGTGGTGCGAAAATGCCGGTAAATCCCCTTGTGTTTGAGGGGCTGAAAAAGGATCCAACTGCTGTTATCGCCTTGGCAGCAAAATTTTCCCTGGCAAAAAAACACCGCGAGCAGTATTCCAAACTTCTCGTGGAGCGGCTTTCCAATGTGAGTCCTAAGCTGCTTCATGGGGATTTCTATGCATGCGACCATTTCGATCTTGCTACAAAGCTCTCTAGCTTGAAGCTTCCGACATTGATCATCTGCGGGGAAGAGGATAAAATGACCCCGCGGGCTCTTTCAGAATATCTTCGGGATAATGTTTCCGGTGCCCAGGCAAATTTTATCGAAGATGCAGGACACTATGTCATGATGGAAAACATAGAAGCGTTCAACACCGTGCTCAAGAAATTCCTGTTATCATTGCACTGACTCGAACTGTGGAGTAAACGATGGTCATTTTTGGAAATTTTATAGCTGCCCTGGCCAGAATCCTTGATGTTGTCCTGACAATCTATCTGTGGATCATTATATTTAGGGCATTGATTTCTTGGGTCAATCCCGATCCATATAACCAACTGGTAAGATTTTTGTACCGCGTGACGGAACCAGTTTTGGCGCCTGTCCGCCGACTTCTCCCCATGAGAGGCTTTGGGATTGATCTCTCCCCGATCATCGTACTGCTAATTATTTATTTTATTCAGCTTTTTCTTGTGAGGAGCCTTCTTCAATTGGCAGCCTATTTTTCTTGAGGGGGTTAATCTTATAATGATTAGGGAGGCTGGTGGCGGCCTAATTATTCCAATTCAGGTTCAGCCGAAGTCTTCACGAAACGAAATAGTCAGCCTTCAGGAAGGCACGCTGAAAATAAAGGTCACAGCAGCACCAGTAGATGGAAAAGCAAACGAGGAATGTATCAGCCTGCTAGCTGGAATGCTGCATGTCCGCAAGACAGATATCGCAATACTGAAAGGCCACACGGTGCGACGGAAAATCTTTTTCATTAAAGGAATATCTTTAAAGGATTTGGAGGTCACCCTCTTAAGAATGAAAAATGCCCTACCCGGGATATCTTGACGGCTAGTGAGATTAGAAGCGAGACATCGTGAACATAAGCAAGTAGCCAAAGCTGCCGGCGTGGTTGGAATAGCCACGCTTCTGAGCCGCATATTCGGATATATCCGGGATATGGTCGTAGCAGCTTTTTTTGGGGCAAGCTGGGTGTCCGATGCTTTCTTCGCGGCCTTCCGTATACCCAATATCATGCGGCGTCTTCTTGGTGAGGGGTCTCTTACCGTCTCATTCGTTCCCGTTTTCACTGAATATCTAAAGAAAAAATCAAAAGAAGAAGCGCTTGAATTGGCAAATATCGTGTTCACCATGCTGTCAATTGTGCTTGTCATCCTATCGATTGTTGGGATAATCATTGCCCCTGCATTCGTAACGATTCTGGCCCCCGGCTTTGTTAAAACACAAGTCCAGTTCAACCTGGCGGTCTTTCTGACGCGCATCATGTTCCCATACATTTTTTTTATATCACTGGTTGCGCTTTGTATGGGAATCCTCAACTCCCTGCGACATTTTGCCGCTCCGGCCCTCTCTCCCGTCGTTTTGAATCTCTCTATGATACTGGCCATCTTGCTTCTTCGGAACTGGTTCAACGAACCGATTACGGCCTTGGCAGTGGGAGTTATAATCGGCGGGATCCTGCAGCTCACCATGCAATGGCCATTTCTTGTAAAGATGGGAGTTCATCTGCGACTCAATTTTCATTTCCGGCACCCCGGAATCCGACAGATGGGCATTCTTCTCATCCCGACATTTATCGGTTCGTCAGTATACCAGATTAATGTGTTCATCGGGACAATCCTCGGTTCTTTGCTCCCAAAAGGTAGCCTTTCATACCTTTACTATGCGGACCGTGTTGTTGAGCTGCCCCTTGGTGTTTTTGCTATTGCCATGGGAACCGCCACACTCCCGAGCTTCTCTTCCCTCGTTGCACAGGACCGTATGGAAGAGCTGAAGCACACGATTACATTTTCACTGCGGCTGATACTGTTCATCACGATTCCCGCGTCAGTTGCCATCATTGCACTGCGTGTCCCGATCCTGTCCGTTCTATTTGAGCGGGGTGCCTTTACGACACAATCCACGGTGCTTACTGCCCAGGCTCTTCTGTTCTATACCGTCGGGCTTTGGTCATTTTCCATTATCCGGGTCATCGATGCAGTTTTTTTTGCCATCCAAGACAGAAAATCCCCTTTAAAGGCTGCCCTTGCTTCCCTGATCGTTAACATTGTGGCGAGCATAACGCTTATGATTCCGATGAAACATGGCGGGCTGGCTCTTGCCACATCCATCGCATCGGCCGTGAATGTTATCATCCTCTCCGTAATCATGCGCCATCGTATTGGCCGGGTTCTCGACAGGCAATTTTATGAATCACTAGGAAAGATCATCTTGTCTTCCCTCGTCATGTGGATGGTATTGTCAGGAATGGAATGGTTTCTTCCCTGGCAGCTTACGGGATCCTTCCGAAACAGGCTATCCTTTTTATCAGCCAGTGTTATGCTGGGGATGACCACCTTCCTTGCGATGTCTCTGGCTGTCAGGAGTCCGGAGATCGTCGCCTTACTTAATACCATTCGTAGGAAATTCAATGAAAATCAGACCCGGTAGAGCCGGCCGCACCGGACAAACCTATTGACTTCCATATTAAATTGGTGATAGGGATTCATCCCCTTGAGAGTATCCGGAGCGGGAATAACATGCTTGATATAAAATATATCCGGCAGAACACGGAGCAGGTGCGAAGGAAGATTCTGGAGCGCGGTTACGAAATGGACATGGCTCCATTTCTTACCCTTGATGCGAAACGCAGGGATATACTATCAGAAGTGGAAAGCCTCCGCAGCGAGCGTAACTCTGTCTCCAAACAGGTTGGTGAAAGAAAGAAAAACAAGGAAGATGCTTCGGAACTTATTGCTCGGGTTGGCGAGGTTTCCACACGGATAAAGGGGCTCGAGGAGGCTTTGCGAGAAACGGAATCCGCTTTGGACGCAATCGTCATGACGATTCCCAATATTCCTCATGAGTCGGTGGCATACGGGACGTCTCCAGAGGACAACCCGGTCGTAAGGGAATGGGGGGAAAAGCCACAATTCGGATTCAGACCGAAACCCCACTGGGAAATTGGAGAAAACTTGAAAATCCTCGACTTCGAGCGGGGTGCGAAAATCACCGGTGCGCGCTTCACCCTTTACCGAGGATTGGGTTCTATGCTCGAGCGCGCCTTGATCAACTTTATGCTGGACCTTCATGAAACGGAACACGGCTACCTGGAGATTCTACCGCCGTTTTTGACAAACCGGGAAAGCATGATAGGTACGGGGCAGCTTCCAAAATTTGCCGAAGATCTTTTCAAGATTGAGAGACTTGAGTACTACTTGATTCCAACGGCTGAAGTCCCCGTAACAAATATCCACCGGGATGAAATATTGGATGAGAAGGAACTGCCGATCCGCTATGTGGCTTATTCGCCCTGTTTTCGGGCAGAAGCAGGCTCTTATGGTAAGGACACCCGTGGCCTTATCCGTCAGCATCAGTTCAACAAGGTAGAGATGGTGAAATTTACTGCTCCCGAGGCTTCGTATGATGAACTCGAGAAACTGACGGCAAATGCCGAAGAGGTACTCAAAAGACTGGGCATACCTTACCGTACAGTAAGTCTTTGTACCGCTGACCTGGGGTTTTCATCGGCGAAAACCTATGATGTGGAGGTGTGGCTCCCTGGGCAGGACACATACCGGGAAATTTCTTCTTGCAGCAACTTTGAGGATTTTCAGGCAAGGCGTGCTTCCATCCGTTTTCGGCGGGGAAAAACGGGAAAAGTGGAATTCGTTCACACCCTGAATGGATCGGGACTGGCCGTAGGACGCACGGTCGTCGCTGTCCTCGAAAATTATCAGCAGGCGGATGGCAGTGTCGCTATTCCCGAGGCCCTGCGGCCTTACATGAGGGGAATTGACCAAATCGCCACCCCGGTCTGATCATCATATGGAGGGATGGCCGAGAGGTCTAAGGCGGCGGTCTTGAAAACCGTTAACCGAAAGGTTCGCGGGTTCGAATCCTGCTCCCTCCGCCAGAAAAAGGTAGGGCATGGATTCATGGGTGTGCCTGTTGGATAACATGGAGAGATGGCTGAGTGGCCGAAAGCGATCGCCTGCTAAGCGATTGTACGCCGATAAAAGGTGTACCGGGGGTTCGAATCCCCCTCTCTCCGCCACTTGATTTAGGATATGAGCGCGCCCATAGCTCAGCTGGATAGAGTGTCAGACTACGAATCTGAAAGTCGCAGGTTCGAATCCTGCTGGGCGCGCCAATGATAGCAAGGGTTACAGGATTTTTTCCGTAACCCTTTTTCTTTTTTTGCTAACCTATTGCTAACATCCAAATGCATCAAGAATGATTCTAGATGAACTCTCGTGAAGAATTTCCACTCAGAGGAAAATGCGTAGGGGAAGAACTTATCCCTTGGCTTGCTTCAGTTCTGAAAAGAAGGGGAGGGGGCGAGATGAAGCCATTCAGATTTCCCGCTATTGTTTTTTCTTTTAACGGAAAGATATTTTCAATTAACAGCATTCATCCCATGTGTTTTTCCTTCGTGGAAAGAATTGATGCTGTAAAATGCTTGTACAGCCCGTATAACGGTAAATAACAGGGATTCTGGCTTGCATGTTAGCTTTAATTTTTCTGATAACGGGAGGGAGCCAGGAATTAATTAAGTTCCTATAGGGATATTAACTTAATTAATTTTTTGCAATGATGCTAAGAGGCGAATGAGGCGGTGTTCAGGATTTGATCTAGGTTATCTCTTTCTCCTTGTGTTTTAAAAGCATACCAGAAGTTATAAGATAGCCTAGGACGTGGGGGTAAATGGGGAGAGTGAATCTGTACTCCTCCTTGTGTTTTAAAAGCATACCAGAAGTTATAAGATAGCCTAGGACGTGGGGGTAAATGGGGAGAGTGAATCTGTACTCCTCCTGATGCCTGAGAGCATGGTTTGTAGATTAGATCCTCTCCCCC
>Ga0326727_10002159_pt1 | contig 68988 bp, 65 predicted proteins | sample MB2enrmetagenome_FD_207643 | JGI IMG/M metagenome (GOLD analysis project Ga0326727, IMG submission 207643) | Lab enriched peat soil microbial communities from McLean, Ithaca, NY, United States - MB29MY | ecosystem: Environmental > Terrestrial > Soil > Wetlands > Peat | place: USA: New York...
GGAGCTCGGCAGGTTCATGAGCGTGTGTGGCGACGCGGAGGAGACTGCGGTCTGCCGTCTCCAGCACCGAAGTGAGTGAGATGGTTGCGATGTGAAGATCCCCTCAAGCTCAATGTAGAGAGCCAATCCGATTCGGAGCACCTGTTCACAGAGATGCTATAACGCTTGTGTGCCTGATGAACAGGTCCAGGATGCGGAGATAGCAGTTCAAAATGCGGGCGCAGCGACGAATCTACCGCAGTTCCTCCCTCAGGCAGGAGTCGAAAATAGTCGTTCATGAACCTTCGACTCACAACCAGGCATGAAATTGTGACGCTGCTCGCCAGCCCTTGCTCCCGTAGGGAGTGAACGACGATAGCCCAGCATGGAGTCCGCCGCAGCGGACGGAATGCTGGGAATGCAGACCGCGAACAATCGCGCCCTGGAGGGGCAGCGCGAGATCCAAGCACCGTCACTGGATTCCGCGATCCGCGATGCAAGTGATCGATCCACCCTCCCAGGGCGGATGACTCTCTCCCCGCTTCTTACCCAGGGCTACCTGCCCTGGGCTATTTTCGATGGCTCCCTACGGGAGCAGACCGATGCGCTGCCAATCGGATGGCCGATGTCGTGATCCATTTAGAATTGCTGACGCGGAGAGGTGTCGGCGGGGATTGCGGCGGCATTGGCTTTCTTTACTTCCGCGCGTTCCTTAGCTTAATGTGGCTGCTATGAAAACAGGGCAAGAACATTTCCTCTCACATTCGGATGCGTCAAAGGATGAAGTTCCCAGCCAACCCATGGATCGCCGGCGCTTTCTGAAGTACGCGGCAGGCGTGGGGGCGATGGCTGGTTTCGGTGGAAGCATTTTCGGCCAGGCTCAGCAAGATGTCGCCACTGATGCAGCCCAACCCGGTCGCAAGGCTGCGTCGTCGGGCTCGCGCCTGCCCGACGGCTCCGAATATGTCTCCTGGGAACAGCCGCTGACATTTTCGAAGACCTACTACGTGGACAATCAATCCGCCAGGGCCAATGACGACGGGCCGGGCACTCGCCAGCGGCCCTTCCGCACCATCAACAAGGCCGCCCAGGTCTTGCAGCCAGGCGAACGCGTGGTCATCGCCTCCGGCACCTACCGCGAGTGCGTCCGCCCGGTGCGCGGCGGCGCCAGTGCGGCTCAGATGATCAGCTACGAGGCTGCCCCAGGAGCGACAGTTTTTGTCAAAGGCTCCGAGATTCTCAAAGACGGCTGGCAGCAGGAGTCAATCCCGATCCGCCGTTTCGGCGGCGGCGGCCCCGCTGCCCAAGGTGAAAGCCAGATCGCCTGGCAACACGAGCTCACTGGCGCCATGTTCCCCGACGCCTACAACCCCTTCGCCCTGGCCAGCGCGCCGGGAGATCGGTCTTGGCTCGATACCAAATCGGTCGACATGGGTCCCTATTTCCGCCGCCGCGGATTGGCCTTTGTGGACGGCAAACCGCTGGAGCCTGTGGAGCAGCTTCGCGAACTGGCAAGCGCGCAATTGCCCGGCCCCCCGCCTCCCAATCAACCCGTGCCGCGCACCGGCCTGCCCGCTCGCACTCGCACCGGTCCGATTATGCAGGAAATCGGCGGCTCGCCGGATGCCAGGTTCTGGGTCGAAAACTCGGGAAACGGCATTCATATCCGCATGCCCGCCGGCGCTCCTGCCGATCACTCGATCGAAGTCACCACCCGCGAGCAGGCCTTCGTACCCTTAAACAAGGGTCTTGCCTTCATTCGCGTCAAGGGAATCACCTTCCAGCACGCCGGCAACGGCATCCCGGTTCCGCAGCGCGGCCTCGTATCCACTGCCGGCGGCAATCACTGGATCATCGAGGGCAACACCATCGAATGGGCTAACGGCGTCGGCCTCGATATCGGCAACGGCGACTGGAATGGCGGTCCCACGCCGCAAGCCGGGCTTGCTCAGATCGTCCGCGGCAACACCATTCGTTACTGCGGCGTCGAAGGCATCGGAGGAATGGGTACCCAGGATGCCCTCATCGAAAACAATCTCATTGAGTGGTGCGGCTGGGCGGACGCCGAGCGCGCATGGGAAGCCGGCGCAGTCAAGCTGCACTTTGCCCGCAACCTGCTCTTCCGCCGCAACGTGATCCGCCATATCCGCCATGCCAACGCGCTTTGGCTCGACAGCGGCAACGCGAACTGCCGCATTGCCGGCAACGTGTTCGCCGACGTTCTCACCGTCAGCGCCGCCGTACACATGGAAATGAACCTGAAACCGAACCAGATCGACAACAACGTCATTTGGAACGTCCGTAACGCCGAACCGGGCACGCCCGGCCAGAGAGGATGCGCGGGATCAGGTGTTTTCATCAATGCCAGCGATCGCCTCACCATCGCCCAGAATCTAATCGGCCGCTGCGACAACTCCGGCGTTTTTGCCATCGTGCGCGAGGATCGTGCGGGCAGCGGAACCGCCCAGGAAAACAATATCTATAACAACATTTTCACCAGTTGCGGCAAGTCAGCCATCGTGTTCCTCAGCCAGCACAACCAGGCCGACGGAAATCTCTATGCCTCCATGCCGACCCAGTTTCTGGGGTTTTTCACATCCGACTCGAAGCAGTACCTCGACTTGCCGGCTTGGCGCGACGCGTACGGATGGGACAAAAACGGAACTTTGGGCGACATCCAGGTAGCCTTCGATCCTGACCGCCTGGAGCTAACGATCGACAGCAGCCAGCCGTTCCCAAAGGTGAGTGTGTTCAATCATATTGACAACGATATGTTGGGCACAGTCACTGGGGAAATCAGAGTTCCCGGCCCCTTGGCCGACCCCGGCGCCAAGCGCATCTGGCAGCTTGACCCTCGCTCGGCGGCTCCGGCTGAAAACAAGGTTCGATAAGTAACTGGCATAGTGAATACTTCCGCCGAAGATCTAGAGCACTTGAACGCGGCTCAACAGATCGCCGCGTTCAAGGCAGAGTCGGCCATGACGCGATAAAGGGCGAAAAAGGGGGCAGCATGTAAGTAATCCCCCACAGTGACAGAAGGGGGACTGCGTTGATGCTACCAGTAAGTTATTGAAAGGATTGGAGGCGCGGGCCGGGATCGAACCGGCGCATAAAGGTTTTGCAGACCTCTCCCTTACCACTTGGGTACCGCGCCTTGGCAGGGCAGCCTTTTGAAATATTAGATTCGCTCCAAACCGCCGTAGCCAACCCAGCTATTGCCGGAGGGCGGAATGGAGCGGGAGACGAGATTTGAACTCGCGACCCTCGCCTTGGCAAGGCGATGCTCTACCACTGAGCTACTCCCGCATAGTGCAAGATTGAGTATACCGGGCGCCTAAAACGCGGTCAAACCGGTGACCGAACCTCCAAGTTTCGCGCCGGCCCCCGCTTCCCGGATCTGGTGAAGGAACCCCAGTCCAGAGCCATCAGCAGCACTCCGCACGCGAGCCCCAGGCAGGTCTCGAAGAACTGTTGATTGGCTTGCCGGCCTTGCACGGTCAATCCCATGGCCCATGCGGCATTGCGCATGGCGTGAAACGCACCGCAGAGGAGGATGCTCTTCGAGCGGCCATAGATCCAAGCCAGAATCAGCGCGTTGCCGAGAACGCGAAGAAAGAAGACGCGAAAGCTGGTTCCGTACTGGGAGACGCCGGGAACATAAAACAGCGGGAGGTGCCAGACTGCCCAGATGATTCCTACCGCGATTGCAGCGGGCGCGCGGGGAAGAAGCCGCTCCATCTCCGGCTGCGCGACGCCGCGCCAGCCCAGCTCCTCGAGGCCGCCAAAGAAGATCATGAGAACGAAGAGGGGAAACAATGCGAACCATGGCCGCGACATAACCACTTGATAAGATCCGGAGTGAAACACGATGGCAAGCGTGGCCGACCCTAGAACGAGTGCGGCGGGCAGGCCGAAGGCGGCCAGATAGCATTTCCAGTCAACACGCCAGCGGAAGAGGCGCTGGTGATACTCGGCCAGGGGCGACTGCGCCGTGGTAGCCAGGACGGCCAGGTAAGCGCCGATGGTGGGTCCGAGACCTCCGAGCGAAAAGAGCAGCATGAAACGCGGCTGGCCAAAGGCAGTGATGCCGGCGCGGGATAGATGCGCCAGAATTCCCCAGGAAGTCAGGGAGATTGCAAACGTGGTGAAGATATAGATTCTGAGGCGCATGTTTGTGAGCCTCCTCTGATCGATATTTGAGCAAGGCTAGGCGACGGTCGTGGCGGATATGGGATCGCCGGCCCTGGAACCTTTTTCCTCGCGGACGATTTGGCCGTCGCGCATGTAGAGGATGCGGCCGGCGATGGAAGCGGCCTCGGGATTGTGGGTGATCATCAGCGTGGTCTGGCCCAGTTCGCGGTTGGACTTGAGCAGCATTTCGAGCACCGCTTCGGAGTTCTTGGTATCGAGATTGCCGGTGGGCTCGTCGGCCAGCACAATGGCCGGGCGGGTGATGAGAGCGCGGGCGATGGCTACGCGCTGCTGCTCGCCGCCGCTCAACTCCGAGGGACGATGAGGGAGCCGGCCCTGGATGGAAAGCAACTCGCAAAGATGGTCGAGGTACTTGAGGTCGACTGGCCCCTTGCGGCCGCTGACAGCCCAGGCGATCTCGATGTTGCCCATGGCCGTTAGCGTGGGCAGCAGGTTGAACTTCTGAAAGACGAAGCCGATGCGTTGCTTGCGCAGGCGGGTGCGCTGGGCGTCGGAGAGGGTGGCGAAATCGACGCCGTCGATGACGACTCTGCCATGAGTGGCCTGGGTGAGCCCGCCGAGCAGGTAAAACAGCGTGGATTTGCCCGAGCCCGAGGGGCCGACGATGGCGACGAATTCTCCGCGCTCCACGGCCAGCGAGACGCCGCGCACGGCTGTGACTTGAATTCTGCCCGCGTTATAAACCTTGGTGAGGTTCTCTGCGACGATGATCGGCGAGGACGGTTCGGTGGGCACACTGACATTGTAAATGCGACGTGCGGCGGGCGCGCAGTTTTGGGCGGTCCTGCACTGCCGAAGGGTGGATGGGTCACCTGAGGCGGGGCAGGCGCATTCGGCCAGTTTGACGCATAGTTGGCAGGGGTTCATGATGGAAACAAAGGAGCGTGCGCCATGCCCGCCAAGGCCGCTTCGAATCGGGTGACCGCCAAGGTATCCAGCAAATCCGTCCGTGCCAGCGGCGCTAAAACAGGCGCAAAGAAGGTGCGCCTCTCCAAGTTGGAAGCCAAGCGGCTGGAGCAGTTCAAGGCCCTGATGAAGAAGTATGAAGGCAAGCTCACTTTCGCGGGCCTCGATGAGTGAGCTTGTGATCTTCGATACCTCGGTGCTTATCGACAACGAGCGGACAGCGCGCCATTCTCAGCGCATGGCCGATGTCGCCGGTTTGGTGCGGCTCAGTTCCGTGGTACTGGCAGAATTATGGCGCGGGGCTACCCGGTTGGAGGAGCAGCATCTTCTACGCAAACTCGAAAAGGGTCTTCCCATCCTGACGCCTACGGAAAACAACTGGCTGGAATCCGGCAAAATCCTAGCGAATATCTGCGCTGACAAGGGATATGAACCCAAGAAACTGCGCGATCTGCATTTCGACGTGCTGATCGCACTCACCGCGCGATCCCACGGCGCCCAGGTGATTACCAGCAACCGCGCGGACTTTGAGTTGATTCGCGAGTACCGCGAATTCCGGCTGGAAGTCTGGTAGCCGGTTCTGTCGCGGACAAGGATGCCGGCTCTCAAATTCTCGCGTGCCGGAATGCAATAGAATGAAGACGCACCGATTTTCCAACGCAGGATTCCCCGCCCATGACCGCTGAATTGAAAACTTCTCTCGTATCCTCTGTGCAAGCTGCCGCCGAGCAGGCAGGAATGGCGCTGGTCTCCGCGACCGAGGGCAGCGACTTTCACGGTCGGCCCACGGCGGTCTTTCAACTTGGCCTGCCGGGCTCCGATCTTGCCGGGCGAACCTTGAGATTGGAGCTGAGCGAGGCCTTTGAGTTCGACAAGCCTGACTTGCTGCCGGCGATGACGGCGCACCTTGCGGGTGAGGCCAAGCGGCTGCGCAATCCGCGGCCGGAATGCTATGTCACATTGGGCGGCCTGCCGGTCGAGTTTGCGCAGTTTCAATGGCCATTTCATACGTCGGTCTCCGGCGCGGACACGCACATTGTTCACGGAGAGCTTCACCTGGCCGACGGCGGCGCGCACAATTTGCAAGCCAGAATCGCCGCCGCGGTGACGCTGACCTTTGCCGAGATTGTGCCATCGATGGAGCAGCCTTACGCGGAGACGTTCGTCTACAACGCGGTGCGCAAGACGGTGGACCTGGGCCAGCTTGAGTTCATCAAGTCGGGCAACCGGCAGCCGGTTCCGGTGACCACGCGCTACTACAGCCGCTGGCAGAAGAAGTTTGTGTTTACCGAGACCGACGACGCGGAACGGCTGAGATACCTGCTGAGCAAAGTCTACTGGCTCTCAGGAGTCTTGGGCGAGAGCAAGCCGGTATGGATCGCCGACCCCAGGGACGCGCAATATCTGAACACGACGGAGCAGGACTTGCTGCGCATGGCCGGAGACAAAGCCGGCGAAGGGCTGATGGTGCTGGACGGCGAGTTTGCCGCGGCCACATCGAAGCTGCTGGAGCGCGCGCCGGATTATCAGGCGGCGCTGGAGGCGGCGTTGAACTTTACCAAGCCGCAGTTCAACGAGTCGATGCGGTCGGGGCATGCGAATATGTAGTGGCGCGACTGGGCGTCGGTCTTTCATTCCTTTCTAAGGTATAGAAAACATTTGGATATTAGGCTGCGCGCTCACGATTGCTCTCATTGGGAGGTCATACAGGCGGTAAAAAAGCGGGCCGATCCGTTGAACGGCATTGTCCCAGATGCGTTATGATGTTTCAACCGCACGAGAGGCCTAAGGGAGCAGCGCATGGCGGATCGGAAACAGTTTCTTGGTGTCGTTGAGGCGAATGAGACCTTGACGCAGCTTCTCAACGAATCGCGGGACCGAATCGTGACAGACGACGAGCTGCGCGAACAGCGGATTAGCTTTGCGTTTGGCAACTCGCTGAACTCAGATCGAATAACGAAGGACAGTGTTCGACAGGCATCGCAAAGCGTACGGCTCTTTTCTGCGACGAGTAAGCACAGCTAGATTCGGTCGGCCCGGTCATGAGCGTGAGGGAAAGCGACAACCCGGAACTGTACGCCAGAGTTCAAGAGCAGAATCTGCTCCGGCAATATGACCTCCTGTTAAATTGCATTGAAATAGGGTTGGACAAGGGCATTGAGGCGTTTGACAAATATACTCTTTGGTCTTTGAATGCCGCGGCCGTCGCAAACATAGCTCAGTTTGGCGGAAGGTACAGAGAAGAACCTATCTATGTAGGTAACCATCTACCCCCTCACTTCAAGGACGTCTCGAATGAGATGGACAGATTCTTTTCACTCATCCATGAGAACTGGGACGTGCTCTTTCATCCCACTATCCTGCCTGCTTATGCTCTGTGGAGACTCAATTGGATTCACCCGTTTGTGGAAGGAAACGGGAGAACAGCGAGAGCGGCGTGCTACTACCTTCTCTGCATGAGGCAGGGTAGGCTATTGCCGGGCAGCAAGATCGTTCCGGAGCGCATAAGAGAGAATCGAGATCCGTACTACTTTGCTCTCCAGGATGCGGACCGTCATTGGAATGAAGGCCACTTCAACGTTTCAAACCTCGCGGCGTACCTTGAGGGGTTACTCGTTGGGCAACTCACGGAGAGCGAGTAAGTCCGCCGTGTGAGAGCTTTCGTTCAGCGCCTACAGCGCCGAACCGCATGCGGAGCAGAAGCGCGAGCCGGGAGCGTTGGTCTGCTGGCAGCGGGCGCAGGCCACGAGCGCGCCGGACTGCACGGGCTGGCTGGCTGGAGCAGCTTGAGGCGCGGGCGGCATGTTGACCGTTACGCTCATCGGCTGGCCCCATCCGGGCATGGGAATGCCGAGCGCCGCGGCGATGCCCGCAGCCTGAATGGCGTTGAACTCGCGCACACGGCCAGGCATGAAGAAGCACTCGATGAAGCCGAGAATCCATGGGATCGGCGTCCAGGAGAAGCAGACGTAGAGAATGCCCAGGCCGGTATTGCGCAGATAGAAATGGTGGATGCCGAAGCCGCCCAGGAACAGCGCCAGAAGAATGCCGATGACCTCGTCGCGGCGCACCGATTCGTACTGCTGATAGAAGATGGCTTGCGGGTTGGGATAGGGAATGCTGCTCATGGCCGGTTCTCCTTGCGGTGCTTCTTTCTTCCGCCCTGGGTTGAAGATACGCAGCGGGCCGGTACGCGGTTCCCGGCGCGCTTTTCGGTCGGCTTGCGATCCACGCTGGCGCGACGGATAGAATTGTATCCGTCATGGACGCAACTGTTCCCAACGCAGCCCTCAGCGGCACATTTTTTGTTGGCGGCGATCTGCCCGTTCACCGCCTCGGGCTTGGAACCATGCGGCTGGTGGGCGACGGCGCGTGGGGCGAACCCGCCGATGCGGCCGAAGCCAAGCGCGTGCTGCGCCGGGCCGTCGAGCTGGGCGTTACGCTCATCGATACGGCCGACGCGTATGGGCCGGAGATTGCCGAGCGGCTGATCGGCGAGGCGCTGGCGCCTTATTCGGCTGGGGTGGTCATCGCCACCAAAGGCGGAATCACAAGGCAGGGACCGGCGAAGACCGAATATGTAGGCCGGGCGGGTTATTTGATTCAATGTGTCGAGATGAGCCTGCGCCGCCTGAAGCTGGAGCGGATCGAGCTCTACCAGCTTCACCGCATCGACCCGCGGACGCCGCTCGAAGAAAGCCTCGGCGCGTTGAAGCGAATGCAGGAGCAAGGGAAGATCAGCCACATCGGATTGAGCGAGGTGACGCCGGCGGAGATTGAGGCTGCGCGGGAGATCGTTGAGGTTGTGACTGTACAGAATCGATACAGTCTTGCCGATCGGCGGCATGAGGAAACACTAACTTACTGCGAGCAACACAGCATTGGTTTTCTACCGTGGTATCCCATGGCCGGGGGAAAAATGCTGAAGACCGACCACCCGCTTGCGGAAACGATGGCGCGAATTGCCGGGCAGCACGAGGTCAGCGTGGCGCAGCTTTCGCTGGCCTGGCTGCTCAGGAAATCACCGGTCATGCTGCCGATTCCGGGGACTTCGAAGGTCGAGCATCTGGAGGAAAACGTCGCGGCGGCGGGAGCGAAGTTGAGTGTAGAGGAGATGGCGGAGCTCGAAGCGGCGAAAAACTAGTTGTGACATAATCATGTCATGCCGGTCCGCACCACTGTCGATATTCCAGAGCCGCTGCACGACCGTCTGCGCCAGCGCGCTGAGAGCTCGGGCGCCTCGATTCGTTCACTCATTGTGCGGGCAATCGAGGAGACTTACGCCGAGCCGAAAAAGGGCCAGCGCGTGACCGGACCTTTCATTACGGGCACAGGCAAGCGCGGTCCCAGATACCCGGTCGACGAAAACCCGCATGACCTTATTCTTCCTTGACGTTAACGTCTGGCTAGCGCTTTCGGACGGTGGGCATGCGCATCACGCGGTCGCCGGGGCGTGGATGGATCGTTTGCCGGACGATGTCACATTAGTCTTCTGCCGATACACACAACTGGGCCTGTTTCGTCTGCTCACCAACAGCGTGGTTATGGGAGAAAAGTCCCTTACGCTCGGTGAAGCTTGGGCTGTTTACGATGGCTGGCTCAAAGATCCGCGTGTGGAGTTTTATCCCGAGCCGCGCAACGTGGATGCGACCTTTCGAACGGCCACGCAGCCGTTTGCGGGCAAGGCTGCCTCGAAATGGGTAGGAGATTGCTGGCTGCTGGCATATGCGGAGGCAACCCATGCACGGCTCGTTACCTTTGATCAGGCGCTGTGCGAGCTGGCACGGAAACAGGGGAATCGAGCGGTGGTGCCTGGGTAAGAGTTGGTGGTTCCAACCGTCTCGCAAAAATGCGCAAAACCATCTAGTGGCTGGCCCAGGCCTTAGTCCCTTCGATCACGAGTTTGATCGCGGCATCGAATAGATCAGATTTGTCCGGTAGGTGGTCCGACAACTTCGGCTTTACAGCAGTTCTGAAGGCGCTGATAACTTGGGAGGTTATATCAGTACAGTGTTCCCGCAACATGGCTTCAACTAGGACGTGGTAGTTCTTTGCGGCAACTTCCTTCTTCTTGGCATCCCCGCTCCGGAGATCGTGATTGAGCCAGCCGAAAGTCTGGGAAAGCCCGGGTCCATTCACAAGGATCTTCAATCGGTCCAGATCTGAGGCTTTAACTGGCGCACCGTCAATGAAGAACATCTCACCCGATTCATAGGGTTCGACGATGTCTGTCATTAATCGTTCCCATGGGATGTCCAATTGCAGAAGGGGCTCAGGGGTGCCCTTGCGAATGGCGAAGATTGTGAACCGACCATTTGCAGCATCTGCTATCAGCACTGACATGTCGTCTCCGTTCCAACGCACCAGAATTATAAACAATCCAGCGAAGGCCTAACGGTTAAGGCGGAGCAAAGAAAGAAAGCCGCAGCCTCTCTCAAGGCTGCGGCTTTTGTCGGCTGAGTTAGTGCCGAAGCTACATTTCTTTCACGCCTTCGACGAAGGCTTTCAGCTTGCGGCTGCGGCTGGGATGACGCAGCTTGCGCAGCGCCTTGGCTTCAATCTGCCGGATGCGTTCGCGCGTGACCTGGAAGCTTTGGCCGACTTCTTCGAGCGTGTGCTCGGAGCCGTCTTCGAGGCCGAAGCGCATCTTGATTACACGCTCTTCGCGCGGGGTTAGCGTGCGAAGAACCTGCGAGGTGTACTCCTTCAAATTGACGCTGATGACGGCTTCAGAAGGCGACACGGCCTGGCGGTCTTCGATGAAGTCGCCGAGGTGCGAATCCTCTTCTTCGCCGATGGGCGTTTCAAGCGAGATGGGCTCTTGCGCGATCTTGAGTACCTTGCGCACCTTGGCCACGGGAATGTCCATGCGGCGGGCAATCTCTTCGCTCGAAGGCTCGCGGCCAAGTTCCTGTACCAGTTGGCGAGAAGTGCGGATGAGCTTGTTGATGGTCTCGATCATGTGCACAGGAATGCGAATCGTCCGGGCCTGGTCCGCAATTGCGCGAGTAATGGCCTGGCGAATCCACCATGTGGCATAAGTCGAGAATTTGTAGCCGCGGCGATATTCGAACTTGTCGACGGCTTTCATCAGGCCGATGTTGCCCTCCTGGATGAGGTCGAGGAACTGCAGGCCGCGGTTGGTGTACTTTTTGGCGATGGAAACCACCAGACGAAGATTGGCTTCAATCAGCTCGCGCTTGGCCTGCTCGGCGTCCATGTCGCCCTGAATCATTTCGCGCTGGGTGCGCTTCAATTCAGCAATCGACACGCCCGCGTCGGCTTCGATCTTTTCCAGATCGACCTTGCAGTTCTTCTGCTGGCGGCGATATTCCTTCTTCAGCTCTTCGCTGCGGCTGGCTTCGTGCTTCTGATCGAGAGAACGGATTTGGCGCTCGAGCGTGCGCATGGTGTCGACGGTCTTGTTGACCTTGTCGAGCAGACGCTTGCGTTCGAGTGCGGTGTATTTGAGCTCACGCACGATGCGCGAGATGAGCACCTTCTCCCGGGCGATGAGCCAGCGATTGTGGCGCGCTTCACGAATCTTGGGCTTGGTTGTGGGCACCGGTCCGGCCAGCTTTTCGTCGAGGACGGCAATTCGTTTTTGATGTTTGACCAGCGTGTCGATGCGGCCCACGGTAGCCTTGACGCGCGTGAGCACGACTTCTTCGGTGAGCTCTTCTTCGTCGAAGATCACCACTTCTTTGACGTTGCGGACGCCGCGCTTCAGGTCTTCGCCGAGGGCGACGATCTCGCGAATCACGATGGGGGAGCGCGAAATGGCTTTAAGCACGCGCAACTGGCCGCGCTCGATGCGCTTGGCGATTTCAACTTCGCCTTCGCGCGTAAGCAGCGGCACGGTGCCCATCTCGCGCAGGTACATGCGCACCGGGTCGTTGGTTTTTTCCAGCGTTCCTGGGGTAAGGTCGAGCTCGACGTCTTCGCCCTCTTCAAGCTCGAAGTCTTTGTCGCCACCGAATTTTGGGCCGTCGAGCAGGTCGATGCCCTGGGTGCCAATGGTGGTGATCAGGTCGTCAAGATCGTCGGCCGAGCCAATCTCTTCAGGCAACATGTCGTTCACGTCGCCGTAGGTGAGATAGCCCTTCTCCTTGCCAACCTCGATCAGGCCCTCTATTTCATGTTCGAATTTGTCGTCAACCGCCAAGATGTTCCTACTCTCTACCGTCAGATGCGAGGATTTGTTCAGCACCGTTTTTTGCGCAGCGGAACGGGTCCGGCTCGGGGCGCGAAAAAAAGATTTCCAAAAGTAACGTGAGGAAATCTTCCGGCGCACGCGAACGCAGAGCAGCGTTCTTCCGCAAAAAGATGCGGTTCAAGTGTTTTGCTCGGAACAGGATGATTAGCGCTTCAGGTTTCTCCTGGTTGGCCCGCGAGCCGCAGCTCATGTATGGGGCAAAGGGGGCGCTCATCCGCACAGAGATCAGCAGAATACCACAGTCCATCCCGCCGCTCCAAGCGAAAAGTCGGGAAAGAGACTGGCAGCTTTTCGTCCGCTTTGTGGCTGGGCCGGGCAAATTTGCTTTCCGCCCGGGCCTGCTCCTAGAAAATTAGACGCTACGAGAGCAAATTGGACTCAGGATTGTGGGGCAGGGTGCGCGGCAATCGCATTTGGATTGTTTTGAAAGGGCATGGCTTTAGCCGTGCCGCAAACCAGCAAGAAAATCTATGGGCTTCAGCCCCCGAGGGTTGATTTGATAGTTTTCAATACATCCCTCGGCGGCTAAAGCCGGCAATATTGGCACTGAAATTGGCACGGCTAAAGCCGTGCCCTTTCAAAACCACCATGGTTTGCCTGGGATCGAAAGCCGGTACCATTCCTTCCGCAAGCGATAATCCAGATTTGAATGCCTTGGCTCCAGGGTGGGCATTCCTCAGGCTGTACGTCGCTGTGCCCGACGCTCCCGGAGGATTTGGACAGCTTGCTCGGCGTCGATGAGCTCTCCACGTTCAGCCTGCGCGAAACCCGCCTTGATCTGGGCGGCAATAGCACCCTTGTCGGCAAGCATCCAATCCTCATTCGCGTATTGCTGCCGGATGACGGCGAAGGCCTGATCGAGCACCTCCTCGGGGCTCATACCTGACCGGGCAGCCCGATCGAGGATCTTTTGCTGCTCGGGTTTGAGTTCGAGAATCACGGAAGCTCCCAATCACAAGACTCGCGTCTAGTTCGATGCTAGCAAATAATGCGGAATTTCGCTTCAGCAAGGAAGCGACTATTCCTCGCGTTCGAACCCACGGAGATAAATCTCCAGTTGGAGAATTTCCTGAGAAATGCGAATGCTCGCTTCCAAGTCGCCGCTTTTTCTGACCATATCTAGCGACGTCCTTTTAAGCAGTATGCGCCACTTAATCGCCTGTATCTGAAGATCCTTGACGATCTCCATGTCTTGGTGATGTGGGCGGGGAATTTGGCTCGATTGGAGAAATAGCTCCCTCAGGAATCGCTGTTGATCCTCTGTTTCGGCTGTGGTCTCGATATCTTCGCGCCGCTTGCGGGAAATAAGCCGCTCGAACATCCCCTTGGGGAGATTCGGCAGGACTGTCTCATGCCAATTCTCCCCGTCTTTCTGCCTCCTCATGTCTTCGTCGAAGGCGCGGAGCTTTGCATGCAGTTCCTCGTAATCTCGACTATCCTTCTCATCGTTGCAGGCCGCTTCGACGAAGAACCGCTCGAATGGGAGCAAGTTGACACCCGGTCGGACTTCGATTCGGTCGCGCCGCTTTAGCGCAGCCCGCCGTAATTCCTCGCGGAGGACTGCCGAGTCGATGCCCAGTTTTTGGGCAGCGTCGGAAGCAAACTGCTCGCGGGCCAGCATCTCAGGCATGCGGCGGATGTGAGGCAGCAGGAAGTTCATGGCCTTGACCTTCTGCTCCGAACTGGCGCCGGGGAACATTTGCCGGGCGCGTTCGATCAGGTAGTCGGCTTGGCGGCGCGCGCTGCGCAGGGCCTGTGTGTAAGCCTCAACGCCACGTTCGCGAATGTAGCGGTCGGGGTCGAGGCCGCCGTCGAGGGTGACGATTTTGATGTTGAAGCCCTCTTCGGTCAGTAGAGCTATAGATTTTTCGGCGGCGTTGGAGCCGGCGGCATCGGGATCGAAGTTGACCACAACCTGCGATGTGTGGCGCTTGAGAATCGCGACCTGCTGCTCGGTGAATGCGGTCCCACTCGTCGCGATGACGTTCTGAATACCGCGGAGGAAGACGGAGATGCAGTCCATCTGGCCCTCGACGAGAAGGGCGAATTCAAGCTGGCGAATGGCGGCACGCGCCTTGTCGAGATTGAAGAGGACTGAGCCTTTCGAATAGAGCGGCGTTTCAGGGGAGTTGATGTACTTTGCGCCGGCTTTATCGCCGGTTTCGAGCGTGCGCGCGGTGAAAGCGATGACCCGGCCGCTCTCGTTCGAGATGGGAAACATGACGCGCTTGCGGAAGCGGTCGTAGATGTGACCGAGGCTGCCATCGCCTTGTTCCTTGGAACTAAAAAGCCCGGAAGCACGGAGAGTCTCGTCGTCGGCCATGCCGCTGAGGCGGTCGCGCAGGGCGTTGAAGCTGTCAGGCGCGTAGCCAATACGAAAAACCTTGATGCCTTCGGGAGTCAGCCCGCGGCCGGCAAGGTATTCACGGGCCAGTGCGCCCTCGGGCGAACGCAACTGCTCTTCAAACCATGCGGCGGCGGTCTCGTGCAGTTCGAGGAGCTTCGTTCGCAGGCGCGATTCGGCAGCTTGCTCGGGGGACGAAAACTCGCGCTTGGGCAGCGGAATGCCGCACTTCTGGGCGACTATACGGACGGCCTCAGGAAACGGGACGTTTTCGATTTTGCCGACGAAGCTGAATACGTCTCCAGAGGCCTGGCAGCCGAAGCAATGATAGAACTGGCGCACGGCGTGGACGGAAAACGATGGTGATTTTTCTTTGTGGAACGGGCAGAGACCCTGGTAGTTCTGCGCTCCGGTCTTGCGCAGGCGAATGTAGCCCTCGATGACTTTGACGATGTCGGCTTGCTGCTTGACGGTTTGGGCGAAGTCGGACACGGGGGTCTGTTTCACACGGGGTTCTGTTTCGAGGATAAGGCCTCGACCTCGGCGTGCGCATGCAGGCTCGCGGCGCGGGATCGACCAGCGCGTAAAGTTTCGCGTGGGCAATGCCAGCGGCGCATGAAGCCTGGATTACTGGACCGTGAGTGACATGGTGGTGGTATTGGTGATGGCGGAGACGCCGTCGGTGGATTGCGCGGTGACGTTGATGGTGTAAGTGCCGGCCGGAGTGGCAGGGTTGATGGGCGGGCCGTGGTTCAGATAGTAGTAGCGCGGATTGCAGGCCGTTGTGCCCAGCATAGTAACCAATGCCATCAGGGCCAGAAGCGTGAGGCGATTGAGCCAGGGGCGACGGCGAAATCCCCAGGCCAGACCGCCGAGGCCGAGCGCGCCGGGAAGCAGAACCGCCCAGGCGACGGAGTTCGATTGGGGATGGGCGAGCGAGGCTGAAGACGCTAGCTGGGTAAGAATGACCATTGAGCTGGTGAGCGGGGCAGTGGCGTTTTGCAGGATTTCAAGGTTCTCCGGCGTAAAGCTGCAGGAGGACTGATCGGGAAGTCCCGAGCAGGACATGGTGATGAACATCGGGGCCGTCAAACCGGTGCTGTTCTGCGGCGTAACGGAGGCGGTCACCGTACCGGTTTGGCCCGCTTTGAGCGTAAGCGTTGCAGGAGCCACAGAGACCGTGAAATTAGGGGTGCCGCTGACCTGCGCCTGCACGTCGGCGACCTGCGAGGCGGACGACAGATGGGTTGCGTCGCCGGCGTAGACGGCTGCGAGCGAGTGGTCTCCGGCCGGCAGAGCAACAACGATGTTAGCTTCGCCTTTGGCATTCAGTGCGGCGCCTGCTAGTTGGATTCCGCGGTCGCTAATGGCGACGCCGCCGGTGGCGGGAAGCCCGTCCTCGCCGTTTACGCTTACCGATAAGGTGGCCTGCGTGCGCCCGGACTGGTCGCGGGTTTGCGCGGCGAGCGTGGTCTGGGTAGACAATTTTTGGATGTCTGAACTCTGCGAGTCTTGCGCGGCCAACGCCAGCGCGGGCATCGCCAACGCGATACCGATTCCTGCAACCAACTCAAGCCGCAGATTGCGGCAGACAAAGCCTCTCACGTGCGCCTGCTCCAAATCTCAAGGAAAATTCGTAAACCGCCCGGTTGCCGCAGCGTAGAACACCATTGTATCCGGCTGAGGCGCACCCAAGCTATTGGGGGACATTGTTTGGACGCGGGCGGGGGGAGAATGGCGCGAAACTCAAACCTCCATTGGGACCCGGAAGTGTTGGGACGCTGGGACTTTTCTGCGACTTCGCTCGACGGGCTCGAGAAACATGCGCCTGGACGAAGTTGGCGGTAGAATTGGAAACACAGACCGAAGATGGAGGGCTCAGATGCAGAATGCGGTTTTTGATGAGTTCGTTAAGAGCCAACAGGAGCCCACGGACCCTGAGATCGACTGGAATTTGAGGCGGGACGAGTGGCTCCAACATCTCGAGGAACTTTACAGCCAAATCCACCAATTCCTCAAGGAGTACATCGAATCGGGCCAAATGCAATTCGAGTCCCGCCCAATCGAGTTGAGCGAAGACTACATTGGCTCGTATGAGGCGCGCCAAGTCAACCTCCGGATCGGGCGGAAACTGTTAAAGTTTCAACCGGTCGGCACATTGTTGCTCGGGAGCAAGGGGCGTGTCGATGTTATCGGGCCCGGAGTCACGGCCGCTCGTCTCGTGCTGATTGACAGTAAGGTGACACGCGCCTCAGATTTGGCGCGCGTTCATGTCGGTGAAGGCAGCGAGCCATCAATGGTGCCAAAAAGTGAATCTCGAAAAATTAAGTGGGAATGGAAGATGGTGACGCGCCCGCCAGAAAGGAGATTCATTGAGTTGACCCAAGAGACGTTCTTCCAGATGATCATGGAAGTAGCCAATGGCTGATATTTCCGGGAGTCGCGGTCAGGCGCTCTCTCTCGAAGAGATTGCTCAGTACCATGAGGATGTCCTCTCATCCTTGAAATACTATTTCAATGAAGTGTCCGCATATTCGACGGAGAGGTTCTTCGATTACACGCCTTCTGAACGTGAGGATGAGCTGAAGACACGCGTTGACGAAACCTCCCTAAGATCCATTCTGATTCTTCTCGCTAGCATAGAAGCGAGCTTTCGAGTTGACTATGAATCCAGATGCCGGAGAAGGCTTAAAGATGATCTCTCCCGAGCCTTTCGAAAGATACACAAGGAAAAGGACGAGAGAGTGAGCTTGGAGCAGGATATTCTCCAAGCCTGGAGAATTCATTTCCTCGAGTCAAAATGGTTGATTGGCGAGCTGCGAACTGCTTTCAGGTTTCGACACTGGCTTGCCCACGGCCGGTATTGGCAGCCAAAGATCGGAAGAAATTTCGACTATGAATCCATTTATGATCTCGCCGTCGCAGTGAATCAAGAGCTTTTTGGAGATAGGTTGGTATTTCCATGATCGCTCACCTGCGCGGAAAGCTGATTTTCAAGGAACCCGGCCAGGCCATAGTTGAGGCCGCCGGAGTAGGATACGACGTGGCTATCTCAGTGCCGACGTTTACGGCGCTGCCTTCGGTTGGCGCTGAGGCTGCGCTGCACATTCACACCCAGGTCAGCGACGATCAGATTGCGCTGTTCGGGTTTCTCGATCGCGAAGAGAAGCGGCTCTTCGAGCGGTTGATAACCGTCAGCGGTGTTGGGCCGAAGCTGGCCATCAAGATTCTGAGCGGGCTTTCGGTGGAGCGCACGGTGCAGGCCATTCGCGGGCAGGATCACGCGCAACTTGTCCGCATTCCTGGCGTCGGCAAGAAGCTGGCGGAGCGGCTGGTGGTGGAGTTGAAAGACAAGCTCGACGATTTTGCCGCCCCACCCGTGCAGCCCAGCGTGCAAGGGCCGGCTGCCGAGGATGTGCTATCGGCGCTGGTGAATCTTGGCTATCAACGGCCCGCGGCGGAGAAGGCGATTGCGCAGGCGGTGGCGAAAGACGCGGCGCTGGGCGCTGATTTCGACGGGCTGTTCCGCGGGGCGTTGAAGCTGATCCGGTGAGGGCAGCTATTAGCTTTCAGCTTTCAGGATCGGCCGCCTCTGGATCGATGCTGTCAGCGCCGTGTTCTTCGGTTTGGTGCTCATATCGATGCCACGGCTCAGCTGGGGAATCGCGTTCAGCCCACCAGCCAAACGGAAGGTCTGCAAGCTCGATTAATGATGGATCTTCGTCAATCCGATGATGGAGACACACCAGCACTGCGCCAGTTTCACTCATGCTTTCGCCAAGAAACTGCCAAGCACCGTCATCGGCATCGTGGGAAACATATGTAACTGGCTCTGTGCGATTATTGACTGCGTTTGAAACGTAAGCGCCCGTATGGGGCGGATCGGGGAACTTCCAATTCGAGAACTTCCCGATATCTTCGATGGAGTCCCAGAAGCCGCTCTCAACGGAACTCATGACTACACCAGGCTGCATCAGCGGCTGCGCGAATCGTCTGTTGAACCCCTCGTCCTCTGGAAAGCGGTTTTCGAGGTCCGGGTAAACAGCTTGCAGAACTGGATAATCTATTCCCCCGTAGTACCAGTTCGCCCAATTCATCAAGTGCCTCACCCACTTGGGGTCGACCGGGCGAAATTCGCAATCCACATTACCGATCAAGCCTCTCTGTCGAGATTGCGCCAGATCTGCGCCTGCTCGTTGCCGGTTCACCGCTTCGTTCAGACAGGAGTGCGCCGTCTTGAATGGAAGACCCACCGTAATTAGGTCCGCCTTGCCGCAGGTGTCATACACGCCAATGGTGTACGTCCAGCTCAAGTCCTCCCTACAGTCTCGTCCCACTGAAATGACCGAGCACCCGTGCTCCTCAATCTGGCCGATGGTTCTTTCGTCGGCGGAAAGTAGATCAGTTGCGCGCAGCTGGCGAGTGCGGGCGGTTTCGAACTTCTTCGCAGAATTGGGCATGTTTCTTCCTGATGGAATTATCCTGCATCTTGCCTTGGCGCGGTTCGACGGTCCTCCGAATCCGCTAAACTCATCCTTGCCATGGTTTCTAAAAGCAAATCTGCCGCTAGCACCGCTGCTGCAACCGCGCCCGCCCATCTTCGTCCCGAGGGCCTGAAGTTTCTGCGCAGCCTGGCCAAGAATAACGACCGCGAATGGTTCAACGAGCGCAAGGCGATCTACGAGGCTGAGTTGAAGGAACCGATGCTGGCCATCGTGCGCAAGATTACCGACGCGATGATGGGTTTTGCGCCGGATCACGTGCGGCCGGCGGAGAAGAGCCTGTTCCGCATCTATCGCGATACGCGCTTCAGCCACGACAAGCGGCCTTACAAGACGCACGTGGCGGCGTGGTGGTCGCACATGGGAATGGAGAAGACATCGGGTGCGGGCTACTACTTCCAAATAAGCCCGAGCGGCGTGGTGATTGCGGCGGGCGCATACATGCCGGAGAAGGAACAACTGGCGGCGATCAGGCATTGGATGCTGGCCAATCACGCCGCGTTCAGGAAACTGCTCAATCGGCCCGCGGTGAAGAAGACATTCAGCGAGTTTGAAGGCGATGCGCTGACGCGGCCGCCGAAGGGGTTTCCGTGCGAGCATCCGGCCATGGACTTGATCAAGCAAAAGCAGTGGGGGCTGAGCACCACGCTGCCGGCCGCCGCAGCGCTTAAGCCCGATTTTGCCGCGGTGCTGATTCGCCACTTTAAGCTGCTTGCGCCCATGGTGGATGCGCTGAACGCGCCGATTGCGGCTTCGATTGCGCCGAAAAAGAAGGTGCTTTTCGGGCTGAAATAATACTTGAGTTGGAACTGCGATCTTTGCAGGAACCCGCGCCTGAAGGCGGCACAATTCTCGCATTCATTCAGGGGGTTAATGAGGCTGCGGAAAAACTCGGAAACTGGTGCGGAACTGGCGAGAAGCGTCCCTCAGCGGCTAAAGCCGGGCATTTTTGTTGCACTTATGGCACGACTGAAGTCGTGCCCTTTCAAAGGGACGAGTTTTTTTGCAGCCTGTAAAACCCCATGCTCACTCCGTTGAAGCCTCTGTTCCGTCCGTTAAAACCCGCTGCTTAATCCGGAGGGTCCGGTCAGCAACGGGAAATTCAGGCGGAGTTTGCGGGCGTCCGGGCGTTGGGCTGAGACAGGCTAGGCGATGAAACCGGGAGGGTCGAACCCGCTAAAACCGGGCAAATTCAGGCAAAAACAGAAGAAATCCACATAAAATCCAAAGATTTTTGCCGAAACCGGCCTTTTTCGATTGACTTTGACTGGCCTGAAGCCGCATTGTAACGAACGACAGGGTTCTTAGAACCCGCATGAATACAGGGGAAACGTGCAAGCGTTGCCTCGGTCGCACTCCCCCATGCGGTCCGCGTTTCGCGAAAGAATCCCAGGCAACACCGGCAGCCCCGAGGGGTGGCCCAAAAGGAGAACATCACATGGCAACTGGATTGACCAAGACCGCATTGACGCGGCATCTGGCCGAGAAGCTTGAACTGACCAACAAGCAAGTCGCAGCCTTCCTGGATCTTCTGGCGGAGACCGCCATCAAGGAAACCAAGAAGAACGGCGTCTTCGTGATCCCCGGCATCGGCCGTCTCGTGAAGGCAGAGCGCAAGGCCCGCATTGGCCGCAACCCCCAGACTGGCGCAGCCATCAAGATCAAGGCCAAGACGGTCGTCAAGTTCCGCGTGGCCAAGGCTGCCAAGGACGTGATCGCGCCGCCCAAGAAGTAACCTTTTCCCGGACTGCGGACAAATGGGGAGGAGCGCAAAGCTCCTCTCCGTTGTTTTTTGGGGAAAGTTCCGCCCGTCGGTAATGTTCGGGGGAACAGAATTTATCCATCCGCAGTGTGCATCATTTCATCGGATGAGGTATGGCGACGAAAAGCTCGACTCCCGATCCACTTTATTCCCAGGCGATGCCCGCGGGCGGGGCTACGGTTCTTTTCTTCCTGCGGCTTGAGGGACTGGCGGTAGCGGCGCTTTCTGCCGTTTTCTATGCGCGGACGGGAGCAAGCTGGTGGCTGTTTGCCGCATTATGGATCGCGCCCGACCTGAGCTTGTTGGGTTATTTGGCTGGACCGGGCTGGGGCGCGCGCATCTACAACGCCATTCATTCCTACGTGACGCCGGCGACGTTGGCGGTGTCTGCAATGTTGTTGCGCAGCACCGTGCTGGTACCGATTGCGCTGATCTGGTTCAATCACATTGGCATTGACCGGCTGCTGGGGTTTGGGCTGAAGTATCCGGCTGGGTTTGCGTGGACGCACCTGGGCAGAATCGGCAAAAATCGCGAGGAAGTTATTCCGTCAGGCCCGAATCCTTGCTGATGCGCGGCATGAAAGCGCGAACAACCACAGAGATGCCAAAGCCGACGATGATGACACGCGCCATCAATAGCCGGTTGTAACTCCACGACACGAAAGCCAGAGCAATAAAAATGCCGATGGGGCTGATCTCCGACAGCACGGCGCGGAGCCAGTGCGCTTTGCGGCCGGAGCGCGGCAAGGTGGTGCGCAGGCGCGGGATGAGGCGGGGAACGGCGTTGATGTAGTTAAGGTAGGGCTGCCCAAGTTGGCCCGCGAGGAAAGCTTCTTCGCCGAGAATCAGGCGCAACATAAACACAGCGGACAAGACCATGGTAAAAAGCGTTCCAGTTGGCGGCATCAGAAAGCCAAGAGCAACGAGCATGAACCAAAGGCCCAGGTAGAGCGGGTTGCGGACGTAGCGATAGGGCCCGTCGGCTACCACTTCGCCTGCTTTCATTTCCAGATTCTGAACGGTGGCGGGCCCGAGCCAGGCCGTTCCCCAGACGCGCAGACCGGCGCCAATGGCGGCAAGGACCCCGGCCAGGACATTCACGAGCGGCGACGCCACGGTAAACTCGATCAGGCCGAGACGGCTCAGCTCAAGGGGCAGCCACTCCAGCAAAGGCATGCGCTGCCCTGGACCCAATCTGGCGGTCCAGGGAGCAAAGAAGCCAACGATGACAATCGCCATGTTGATGAACATTCGCAGGCGGAATTCGATTGCGCTTGCCTTCACTGAAGCTTCCTCGCTTTCTGAAGCTTACTTTGCCGGATCGACGAGAGCTTGATCGATGACCGCGTGGCTCTTGTATTCAAGCGGGTGATTGTCTGGGCTGGACATGCGCTGGATCATGCTGACGAAGACGATGTCGTTGGTGGGATCGACGAAGAACCATGTACCGGCGGCTCCATCCCAGAAGAATGTGCCCTTGCCGTCGGAGAGGTTGGCTTCAGGAGGATCGAAGATGACGGCGCAGTCGTAGCCCCACGCGAAGCCCGGCCGGATGACAGAAAGCCCGATACCGAACTCGCCCGTCAGCAAACTGGCAGGCACGTGGTTCGAAGTCATCAGCTTGACGGTGGATGGAGCAAGAACGCGGACGCCGTTCAACTCGCCGCCATTGGCAAGCATTTGCGCAAGGCGATAATAGTCTTCCGCGGTTGAGACCAGGCCGCCGCCTCCGGAGGGCATGGTGGGCTGCGCTGCATAGTCCATCGCGGGGCCGCCAGGCGGAACGCCGGGAACGAGCTCGCCCTGAGGATTCGGATGATAGTTGGTGGCAAAACGGCTGCGCTTGCCGTCCGGGACATAGAAGGCCGCATCCCTCATGCCCAGCGGCGCGAAGATGTGGTCGTGCATGAAGTCGGGCAGAGACTGGCCGGAGAGCTTCTCGACGATGTAGCCCTGAATATCCATTGAGACGCTGTAAAGCCAGCCCTGGCCGGGCTGATAGTAGAGTGGGATCTTGGCCAGCTTGTCGATCGCCTCCTGGAGAGTATGCGATTGCATGACGCCGAGGTCGTGGTACATGGCGTCTACCGGCGATTTGCCCGAACCATATCCAAAGCCTGCCGTGTGCGTCATCAGTTCGCGGATGGTGGGCGCGTGATCGGGATCGGCGAGAATCATTTTGCCGTCGGCGTCAACGCCCTTGTAGACCTTGAGGTGCGCGAACTCAGGAATGTATTTCGAGATGGGATCGTTGGGGAACCACTTGCCCTGCTCATAGAGAATCATCATGGCCACGCCGGTGACCGGCTTGGTCATGGAGTAGTCGCGGAAGATTGTGTCCTTGGTCATGGGCGTGGCTGTGGCAATATCGCGCTGACCGTAGGTGCGGTACTCCACCACTTTGCCGTGACGCGCAAGGATGGTGACGGCGCCGCTGAGCTGCTTCTTGTCCACCTCGTCCTGGATGAGCGCGTGCAGGCGCTCCAGCCGCTCGGATGAGAAGCCCACGGTTTCAGGCTTGTTGACGGTGAGGTCGAGCAGGTGGCGAGCCGGCTGCTGCGCAGACATCGGACTCATGACAAGAGCAAGCAGCACACTTGCAATAATCAAGTGAAATACTTTCGCGTATCGATCGGTTTTCATGGGGTTCCTTCTTTTCCAGACGAGACGAATGCGCCCGGAATTGTCGACACTCTTTATACATCAGCCTATGCAGGTGGACCAAAGGCGTGAATTGGAGAGGGAATTAGTAGATCATCTTGAGCGAGAACTGGATCTGGCGGGAATTGCCGGCAGTCTTGCTGATCTGGCCAAAGCCCGATCCGCTGAGGTAATTGCTGGGCAGGCTCATGGTGACGATGTTGAATAGGTTGAAAAACTCGCCGCGAAATTGCAGGCTGACGAGCTCGACTCCACTGGGGCGGAGGCCGAATGGCGTGCTCTTGATCATGGCGAAGTCGTAGTTGTAGTAGGCGGGCCCACGAAAGGTGTTGCGGCCCAGGGTGCCGAAGACACCCTGGTTGGGGCCGGTGCCGCCGGGAACATGGACGGGGATGGAGAAAAAATCGGCGGCGTTGTTGGCGCCCTCGCCAAAGTAGTCTTCGCGGTTCTGGCGAGCGGTGGAGAGATGCGGCGTGGCAATCTGGTTCGGCCGGTCGTAGCCGAAGGAACCTGCGCCGGTTTGCTGGACGCCTGAGTAGACGGTGAAGGGCGAGCCGGAGCTGATGCCGGAGATGCTGAGCAACTCCCAGCCGCCCGTAACTTTTCTGGAAACCGGTCGCAGCATTTCAATGCTGTCAAGATGCAGATCCTGGGCCGCGCTCAGGCCAAAGGCATTCGTAATATCGAAGGTAGACGGACCTTTTTCAGCGTGCGTGTTAAAGGGATTCTGGGGAAAGCTTCCCGATGCAATCACTCCGCTGACGTCGTCGATGGACTTACTCCAGGTATAACTTGCCTGAATGCCGGGGCCTCCGTGACCCATGGTTCCGTAGAGCGAGGTTTGTAGTGCGTGATAAGTGGAGTGGGCGGTCGAGGTCACGATGTTTTCCGTGCCGAAACCGCCGGTGACATTGCCGGAGCTATCGAAGATTGTATAAGGAGCGAAGGCTGGACTGGCCCCTGGAAATGCGTTGGGAAAGCTGGTCCGTGGCAGCTTTTCGCTTGCGGTGCCCACATAACTCGCATTCGCGGTGAGATTGCCCAGCTTTTGCTCCAGACCCAGAGTCCACGTGTAGAGCGTGCCGTTGTCGAATGAGGGATCAATGGCGCTGAGAGCCAGATCGCTGACGCCGTTGCCCGGCGTGAGAGCTGCCACATCCTGTTCGTAGCGATTGAGGTCCATGACCGTGTTGGGCGCAACGGTGTTGGTCTTGCCGGAGGCGAAGATATTCACGCCCTGCGGCGTGTATACATTGGGAAGCTCGGCTGGCGTGATCTGGAAGCCATAATGGATAGGCGCGGCCGAGGCGGAGAGCAGACGCGGATAGACCACAAAGGGTGTAGAGCCGGTGAGGGCATTATCCTGCCAGACATTGGGCGGGATGGTCATGATACTGCCGCCGCCGTGGGCCGATAACTTGCTCGTAACTTCCCATGCCATCTGGACGCGCGGTTCGAAGGCGCGCCAATTGGTCTGATAGCCGGGCTGAGGATTGACAACAAATTCCTGTGTGCCGTTCACGGTCTGGATGCCCGAGGTGCGGCGCGCGCGCTCGGTGATGGGCTGGTAAAGGTCCCAGCGCAGGCCATAACTCAAGGTAAAGCGCGGCTTGACCTTCCAGGTGTCTTCAAAATAGAGGCTGAAGTTATTACGGCTGATAGCCGCCGGGCCGATGTGCGGGCCATTGGAAAAGTACGGAGGAGCAACGGCTACTGTGTAAAAGAAGGGACTGCCGGAGAGGAAGCTGGAGAGTGTGTCGGGCAATGGATCGCCTGGATTGAGATTGTGTGTTCCACTTTGCGAGGGGATGAATTCAGTGGCATATGCCGTCCCTATCCCGAAGTCGTATTCGCCGTTGGGGCTGATGCCGAAGTACGTGGTGTCGCGATTGATTCGAGCTTCAAAGCCGCCTTTGAAGGCGTGGCGCGCCGTGGTGAAGGCGACGTTCTGGCGCCCCTGGAAGAGATTGCCGTAGGCCTGCATCACTGAGCCGGCGTCGTTGTTGAAAGGCTCAAAGAGTGCATCGTCGAACTTGATGGCGGGGTCAGTGTAGTCGGTGGTGGGAAAACCCGGTGTGGACCGGGTGATGCTGACGGAGGACTCCAAAGTCAAGTGCGGCGTTGCGGTGCGCGTGTATGTACCAACCACGTTGCGCTGACGATCGATGTATTGAATTCCGAACGAGGGGTCGATGGCGGTCTGGTCGGGGTTGGTGGTGGGGCCGGTGAGGTTGTCGAGGTTGAAGCGCGCGAAGAACTGATCCTTGGCGGAGAATTTGTGGTCGATCCGCAAGAAAAACTGGTCAGCATCGGTGGCTACCTTTGATGCGGTTGCGTAGGTGTGTTGCTGGAACGCACCGGCGGGGTAGTTGGGAAGCGGATATCGCGCCAACACCGCCGCAATTCCGGAATTAACTGGAACTGTAAGCGTATCTACGGAGCCATTCGGGTAGGTGACGACATCGATGCCTGAGCGCTCGGCTGCAGTGGGAACCGGCATGACCTGCGTAGTTCCAAGCACCTGGCGAAAGCCCTGGTATTCGGTGAAGTAGAAGGTGCGCTTGCGCCCGTCGTAGATGTGGGGAACCAGCACGGGGCCACCGTTGGTAAATCCGAACTCGTTGCGGCGGAAGGGCGGAATGCGGCCGGGATAGGCCGGCGTTGCGTAGTCGAAGTAATTGCGCGCGTCGAAGGCCGAGTTGCGCACGAACTCGAAGACCGATCCGTGAAAACCGCTGGCGCCGCTGCGGGTGACGATGTTAGTGAATCCGGATGCGCCGCGCCCGATCTCGGCCGGCATCCAGCCTGAGCTGGATATGATGGTCTCAACCGCATCCACATTGAAGTTGGTGAAGGTGGCGCCGCCCATCTCCGGATCGCTGATGTCCGCGCCGTCCATGGCAAAGGTTGCTTCCACGCCGCGCTGCCCGTTGATGGCGAACTGCTGTGTAAAGTTGGTTGCGCCGTTGGTGTCGGTCATGGTGCCCGCGGCCAGCAGCAGCAAGGTGCTGAAGTCGCGCTTGTTGAGCGGCAGCTCACTGACGGCCTGACTGGAAAGCTGCTCGCCCCCGGTGGCGCCCTGAACCTTGAGAGTGCCGACCGTGATCTCCCCACGCTCAGAGAGTGTGATGGAGACTGCGGGCGCACCAATGGCAAGATCGATAGGCTGCTGATATTCGAACCTGATGCGATTCGTGTCGACGGTGAGCACGTATTGACCCGCGGGCAGACCCGGCAGTTGGAAATGGCCATCGGCGCCGGTAATCGCCTCAGCTTTCACGGATTTTGCGGTAAGACGGATCTTTGCCCCGGAAATTGCAGCGCCGGCTGGGTTGTGCAGCACTCCTTGCCAGACCGCTCGGGCCTGATGCTGCGCCCACATCACCGGCGTTAGCAGGAGGAACACAGCTAACGCGAGGCTTCGCAACTCGTGCGCTTTGCCTCTTGATCTTGAAGCGATCAGTCCTGGCCCAAGGTGGTCACTCAACGCGATCAAGCCTTCATCGAGAGATGTGCGCGGCTCTGGAAGAAGTTCCGAAAGGAATTGCATGGCTATGCCGCGTCGATCTCAATTATAGCGTTGTGCTTTTTACTCAGGAGAAAATGCGGGGCTTGTCGAATCAAGGCAGTAACCGGCGGCGCCCACTACACTATGTGCAGCTTATGGCGGAACCGAAAACACACACGGACACCATTGTTGCCATCTCAACTCCACCGGGCCGGGGCGGGATTGGAATCGTGCGCCTGAGCGGGCCTGAGGCCGCATCGATTGCCGCGCAACTGGTGTGCCTGCGGCAGCCGCTGGTGCACGGGCGGGCGCGCCTGGCGGATGTGCTCGACGCGGCTGAGGATGAAGGCAGGCCAGGCGGATCCGGAAAAATCGACGAAGCGGTGGTGACGCTGTTTGCCGCGCCCAACTCCTACACCGCCGAGGACGTGGTGGAGATTGCGGCGCATGGTTCGCCGGTGGTGTTGGACTTGCTGCTTCGCCGGGCGCTCGACCTGGGTGCGCGACTGGCCGAGCCGGGCGAGTTTACACAGCGCGCATTTCTGGCGGGGAAGATCGACCTGACGCAGGCCGAGGCAGTGCGTGACCTGATTGAAGCGCAGACGCTCGCGCAGGTGCGTCAGGCCGCAAGCCAGATGGGCGGCGCGCTGAGCCGACGTGTGGCGCCGGTGAAGCAGGGCCTGCTGGAACTTGTCGCACTGCTCGAGGCGGGCATCGACTTTGCCGAGGACGACGTGGATGTGGCGCCGGAGGCTGAGATCGCGCGGCGGATCAGCGAACTGACACCGCCGCTTACCGCCCTCGAAGCATCGTTCGCACGTGGACGGATTGTGCACGATGGGCTGACCTTGGCGATTGTTGGCCGGCCCAATGCAGGCAAGAGTTCGCTCTTCAATCGGCTGGTGGAACGCGAGCGGGCCATTGTGACGGCGACGCCGGGAACTACGCGCGACACCGTAACAGAGCGAATTTCTCTGGATGGAATCCCATTGGAGTTGGTAGATACGGCGGGGTTGCGCGAGAGTTTGGAAGAGGCCGAGCAACTGGGCATTGCGCGCAGCCGCGAAGCGCTGGCCGATGCCGCGCTGGTGCTGGTGGTGCTGGACGCTACACAGACCCTCAACGAAGAGGAGCGGCGACTGCTGGATGCCGTTGAGGGACGGCCCGCGGTGGTGGCCGTGAATAAGAGCGATCTGGTCAAGGCGGGAGAGATAGCTGAGGAGGCGATGAGGCTGGGCGCGTTGCGAACCTCCGCGCTAACCGGCGAGGGAATACAGGCGCTGCGCGAACAGATTTTGGCGCTGGCAACGGGCGGAGCGGCCTCGGAGCCGGGGATGCTGACCAGCCTGCGCCATCACGGAGCGATTGCCACAGCGCTGGCCGCACTGGCCGACGCTGCGCAGGCCAATGCGACTGCAATTCCGCACGAGATGATTCTGCTCGATCTCTATCGCGCGCTTTGGGCGCTGGACTCGCTGACCGGGCAGACCACTTCCGACGATATTTTGAATTTGATCTTCTCGACCTTCTGCATCGGAAAGTGACCCTGCTTCCAAGGGGGTCCAATGAAATGCAGAAATCATGGGCAAATCCTTTTCGAGCGATCGAATGATGTCCTATTGTGGACGAATCCAAAGTGATCGAAGACAACTTCGGCGGTGGCGGGGCGTAGTGCGCGAGCAGGAAATGAGCGGAGAGGAAACCTAGCATTAGGGCCAATGAGCGCGGCGTTTAGCTGAGTTACAACAATAGTGGGAAACATAGGAATAAGCGGGGAGTGAGCCAGTGTCAATCCTGCGTTTCGGGCTTCAGCCAATCGGAAGAATGCTTTTCAATCGCAATTCTCACTAACTGGCTTCGCGTCCTCACGCCCGCCTTGTGGAAGAGTTCCTGGATTACCGCCTTGATCGAGCTTTCTGAGGCTTTCAGATTCCACGCGATCTCTTTGTTGGTGAGCCCGTCGAGAATTCCCCTCAATACCTCGCTTTGGCGGAAAGTGAGCGGCCGTCGATGTTCGACTTGCGCTGCATGTGCATTCTTTGCGGCGACCAGAGAGCGGACGGCTTCGCTGTCGAGCCAAATTCCATTGTTCGTGACCCGATGAATCGCCTCGACGAGCTGATCCGGATTGCTATGCTTTAAGAAAACTCCACAGGCGCCGGCTTCCATGGTCTGCAATGTCGCCGCATCCGTCATGCCGGCAGTCACCATGAGGATCTTTACTTCATGCCTGCAGTTCTTCAGCTCGGCGATCAAGCTGGTTCCGCGCGTGTCTCCGAGATCGTAATCGAGCAGCACCACATCGGCCGGAGTCCTGGATAGGGTTGAGACGGCTTCGGCGCCGGTGGCGCATTGGCCGACAACACGAAAGCCCGGAGCAGTTTCAAGAAGCCTGCTCAGGCCTTCTCGAAACAGGTTGTGATCGTCCACCGTCAAGATGCGGGTTACATCCATCGCTATTCCTTTTCGGATGTTGTTGCCGAGCTTAGATCCACTATAAAACAGGCGCCATCGGCAAGCGCCAGGTAGCGCAACTCTCCGCCGAAGGAACGCATGAATGCTCTAGACAGGTAGAGACCAAGCCCGCTTGCTTCCGCTTCTGCCTGGAATGGACGAAAGAGATATTCGGGATGCGGCACGCCGCCGCCATTGTCTGATACCAATTTGTCGTCAGAGATAGAGTAATCAAGCCGCCTTCTCAAGAATCCACGGGAAGGCGGTCATGGAGCGGAGTTTCTCTGGCGCTTGATGCAAATGGCGCAGACTCGTCTCGACTGTATCCATGACCTGGTCCAGAGTGTCGAAGATTTGATTGCGAATATCGTTTTCACGAATGTACTCCCAGACGTGCTCTGCGGGATTCAACTGCGGCGAGTAGGGCGGCAGGGCAAGCAACCTCATGTTGGCCGGAACCGTCAGTTCATTGGCCTTGTGCCAACCAGCTCCATCCAAAAACATGACGCAGAATTCGTTGGGAAATTGCGCTGCGGTCTGGGCCAGAAAGATGCTCATCAAGCGGGCATCGACCCAAGGCAAAATCATCGAAGACATTTGCCCGTCGGCGGGGCAGACGGCCACGTAAGCGTAGACATATTCGCGGACCAGTTGACTGCCAACGGAAGGCCGCAGCGGCAGCGGCGCCCAACAGCTTCGCGCGTCGCTGATGCGTCCGAAACGCCCCTCGTCTTGAAACAGCACACGCATCCGAGTTCCGGCAGGAAGGCTCTGGGCTATGGTTTCGAGCGTCTGCGGGAGTTTTTTTTGAAGGCTTCTGCAAGCGCTGGGTCCTGCTTGGCGTGATGAGGACGCGGAGTCAGTTTGCGCCATTGATGGCGATGCAGAAGACCGTAGATGTAGTCGATGGAAACCTCTTGCCCGAGCTTTTTCGCAAGCGCGGAAGCGAGCTGTTTGGCGGTCAGCAGATTGCCGCTTTCGGCCTCTGAGAGATGCTCGGCAAGGAAGGCTCGCTCCTCGTCCAAGGTCATCAAGCCCCAGCGTCTTCCGCCGCGTCCTTTGCGGTCCAGTCCGGTGGGACCGAGCGTGTTGTACTCGGCAACCCACTTCCAAACCGCCTGTGTTGAAACTGCTAGCAGATCGGCCACGCGATGCGCGGCAAATGGCCCCGCATGAGTCAGCCAGATCGCCAACCGCCGCTGATAGGCTGTCTTGTCGGGAGATTCCTTAACCCAGGCAACAAGCTGCTCCACCGTGAACCAGGGACTCAAAGAGGACGGATTGCGCATCAGTTCACCCCTAATAGCAGGGTGCCATCACTCTATGTTTGTTGTCAAACTGGTATGAGTTCTCCCACCTATTCCATATTCCCTACTCCCTACCCCTTTACCACTGGCCACCCCAACAAAAAGCCCCTGCCATCTGGCGGGGGCTTTTCGTTGGGCCGTCGCAGCGCGGCGGCTATGCGCTGAAGAGCAGAATGCCGGCGGCTTTCTCGTCGCTGACATTTTCATCGGCGCTGACGGGTCGGTAGAAAAGCTGATTCGCGTCGAGATAGACCTCGAGGAAGGCTGGGCGCTCGAATATCTTTCCGGCGATCAGCGCCTCGGACAAGGGATCCTCGACATACCGCTGCAGGGCGCGGCGCAAGGGACGAGCGCCGTAGGTGCGGTCGACGAGGGTCTTATCGAGAATCCACTTCTTGGCTTCCTCGGTGACGGAGATGGTGATGGACTTCTGGGCCAAATTGGTGTTGAGCTGCTGCACCAGCAGTTCGACGATCTGGATCAGGTCGCCGTCGGACAAGGACTGGAAGAGGATGACCTCGTCCAATCTGTTCAAAAACTCAGGGTTGAAGGTCTTCTTCACTTCCTGCTTCACCAGCTCCTCGATCTTGTCGCTGACGATATCTTCGCGGTCGCTCTGGAAGCCCAGGCCCTGCTTCTTCTGCAGGTGACGCGCGCCGATGTTCGAGGTCATGATGAGGATGACGTTCTTGAAGTCGACCGTGTTGCCGAGGCCGTCGGTCAACTGGCCATCTTCAAAAACCTGCAACAAAATGTTGAAGACATCGGGGTGCGCCTTCTCGATCTCGTCGAGCAGCACAACAGAGTAAGGCGAGCGCTTGACGCGTTCGGTCAACTGGCCGCCCTCTTCGTAGCCAACGTATCCCGGAGGCGATCCGATGAGCTTGGAGACGGAATGCTTCTCCATGAACTCCGACATGTCAAAGCGGATCAGCGCCTTATCCGACCCGAAGAGAAAGTTGGCCAGCGTGCGAGCCATCTCCGTTTTTCCCACGCCGGTCGGTCCCAGGAACAAGAAGGAACCGATCGGCCGGTGCGGCGATTTCAATCCGGCGCGAGACCGGCGAATGGCGCGAGCCAGCGCGCTGATGGCCTTCTCTTGCGAGATGACGCGCTTGTGCAGCTCTTCTTCAACGCGAAGCAGTTTCTGCGTCTCTTCTTCTTTGATGCTGGTAACCGGAACTCCCGTCCACCTGCTGACCACATCTTCGATGTCTTCGCGGCCGACGATCCCTGCAGCGGAATCGTCAAGGTGATACTTATCCCGCAGCGCCCGCAAGTTCTCGCGTTCCTTGCGCTCCTCGTCGCTATAGAAGCGGGCCTTCTCGAACTCGTGGTTGGCGATGGCCGAATCCATGCGATGCACGATAAACTTGATGCGCTTCTGGACTTCGGTGATCTCCTCGGGCAACGAGGTCTGGCGAAGCTTCACGCGCGCGCCCGCTTCGTCGATGAGGTCGATCGCCTTGTCGGGCAGGAAGCGGTCGGGGATGTAGCGGTTTGAATGTGAGACGGCGAACTCGACCGCCGCATCGGTGTAGCTGACCGCGTGGAATTTCTCGTAACGGTCCTTGATGCCGTGGATGATCTTGATCGCATCCGCCTCGTTGGGCGGAGGAACCTTGACGGCCTGGAAGCGGCGTTCGAGGGAGCGGTCTTTCTCGATCGACTTACGGTACTCGCCGGGCGTGGTCGCGCCGATGCACTGAATTTCGCCGCGGGAGAGAGCGGGCTTGAGGATGTTGGCCGCGTCGAGCGAACCCTCGGCCGAGCCGGCTCCGACCAGCGTGTGCAGCTCGTCGATGAAGACGATGGAGTTCTGGTTCTCCATCAGCTCTTTCATGATGGTCTTCAGGCGCTCTTCAAACTGGCCGCGATATTTGGTACCTGCAACGATGAGCGAAAGATCCAAACCAAGCACGCGCTTATCGGCGAGGAAGCTCGGCACTTCTCCGTCGGCGATGCGCTGGGCGAGGCCTTCGACGATGGCCGTCTTGCCTACGCCGGGCTCGCCGATGAGCACGGGATTATTCTTGGTCCGGCGGCAGAGGATTTGCACCACGCGCTCAAGTTCGCCATCGCGGCCTACCAGCGGATCGAGCTGCCCGTCCATGGCGGCCTGGGTCAGATCGCGGCTAAACTCGGCCAGCAGGCTTGACTCGCGCTGACGCTGCTGGGGCGGAGCTTTTTCTTGAGTCACGCGTGCCAGCTCGTCGCGAATCTGCGCGAGCTTGAGGCCGCGCTCCTGCAGAATTTCAGAGGCGAAGCACTTCTCTTCGCGCAGCAGGCCCAGCAACAAATGCTCCGTCCCGATGTGCTTGTGGCCTAGCCGTTCGGCTTCTTCGGCCGCATAGGCAAGCACCCGCTTGCACTCGTTCGAGAGCGGCAGATCGACTGAGGTCGAGACTTTCTCGCGGATAGTGGTGTGAGATTCGATCTGCTTACGGATCGACTCCACCGAGGCGTGCGAGCGCAAAAAACGATTGGTTAGAGCTTTGTCCTCGCGCAAAAGGCCAAGCAAAAGGTGCTCAGTCTCGATATAGGGTGAGCCGAACTGGCTGGCCTCATACCGCGCGAAGAAGATCACGCGCCGTGCCTTCTCCGTATAGCGTTCGAACATGGTGTTCTCCCTTGAAACCGGCTATCGCCTGGAGTGGCTGTCCGGTTCACGTCACCCCAACGACGAAGACCTGTCGTTGGGGACCCCGCTACCGGCTTCAGCCCAACCCGCGCGTGCCTTCTTGTTCACTTCGCCGCCGGAAGCCCCATGGAAATGGCCTGCCTGCTCCGAACAGCTCTTTTGGATGGTCACGAGCTTGTTGCTGTCCGCTCCTTGAGTCCCCGGCGCTCGTGCTGCCTTGAGACTTCCATCCTACCCCGGCAACCTGGTAGAGACGGGAACCCATCCATGCGCAGATTGCTTACTTATTCAGACTCATTTAGCACTCGAAAAGGTGCCTTTTTTCAGCTTGGGGATTCCTGTTTTGAATCCAGCGAGCCGGCCTGCAACGTTGCGAGCCGGCCACCTTCAAGTCGCAATGCTCTCGTACATCGCGCCGCCAAGTCAAGGTTGTGCGTCACCAGTATTGAGGTGAGGCCGTGACTTGCGTGCAGCCGTTCGATCAGGTCGAAGACACGACGGGCGGTGGTCTCGTCCAGATCGCCCGTGGGTTCGTCGGCCAGCAGCAGCCGAGGGTTGTTGACCAGCGCGCGCGCCAGCGCTACACGCTGCTGCTCGCCGCCGGAGAGTTCGCCGGGACGATGGTCGCCGCGATCTTCAAGACCAACTTCGCGGAGCCAGTTTGAAGCCAATGCCAAAGCCTCGCGTTTCGTTGTGCCGCGAGCGAGCAGCGGCATGGCTACGTTTTCCAGCGCCGTGAACTCCGGCAGCAGGTAATGGAACTGCCACACGTAGCCGATCTCCTGGTTGCGAAAGGCTGCCGCCTCGCGTGGGGAGAGTTGGGCCACGTTGGTTGAGGCGCAGTATACAGTTCCCGCGGAGGGAGTATCAAGCGCGCCCAGAATGTGCAAAAGCGTGCTTTTTCCGGCGCCGGACTGTCCGACGATGGCGACCATTTCTCCGGCGTCGACCTGGAGGTTCAAGTCGCGAAAAAGCGTGAGCTCGCCGCGGGCCGTCTTGTAGGACTTTTGCAGATTGGTAACTTGAATCAGCGGCGAGGCCGTTTGCGCCCGCAGTGGAGTTCCCCGTGAGAAACGGGTGGTTGGGCGGTCAGCCGCTGGGGAGGTTTGAATCATCAAGTTACTTTTGATTTTACATTGGGCGGCATTAATAAAGTACAAAGACGATTGTTGTGGGATGGAATCGGTGGTACTCGGGTGGGGGTTACGGATTGGGGAGGGGGAGGAGCAGGGACTAGGGACTTGGGACTAGGGACTAGTCGCTTCTGAGGGTTGGTTAGGGTTTTGCGGGCGGGATGGCGGCGGGATTTAGGCGGGCGATGCGGCCGTTGGGGCCGACTATGAAAGGGAGCGAGAGGGCGTTCCAGTTGCCGTTGTCGAGGGGCTGCCAGGTGCGGCCGTCGTCGCGGCTGATGTCGGAACCGTTGGTTCCGGCGGTGACCCAGAGCTTTAGGGATTCGGAGTATTGGACGGTGGAGCGGTAGCCGTGGGGCGGGGTGGTGGAGGCGGTCCAGTGCTCGCCGTCGTCGGAGGACCAGGCGGCGGTGCCGACGGTTCCGTTTGGTTTGGCGTAGTCACCCCCGACGGCGACCAGTTTTTGTGCGGACTCCGGCAACTCCGCGAATCTGAAGCTCGCTATTGCAAAGATGCCCGATGAATCCGTACCATCTCCTAGGGATGCTGGCTTTTGCTGCCATTTGTCATCCTTCCCGTCGAGATTCATATCCTTCGGGGCACAATCGTCAAAACATATCGACGACTGAACCACTGAATACACGAAGGCGCCGCCGGAACCACCGGAGCCAAACTTCACAAAACCATCGAAGGCAATGAGAGATGAATTGCTCGCGGCGAATGCTCCTTGTGTGCCAGGCTTGACGCGGAGGCCGACGTTCTTCTGCTTGGTCCAGTGCTGGCCGGAATCGCGGGTTTCAAGCAACCAGAACATCCCATCCACCGGATCTCCAAGAAGCCAGCCCCAGTCCCAGAGTCCCCTGCCGCTCTGGCGAGTCTTGTCAAAGTAGAGGCCGTCCCAAAAGCCCTCCTTTTGGGGGTTGTAGAGGAGGATCTTCCAGTGAAGACAGCCATCCGTCGTTTTGTAAAGACGTGATAAGCTCCCTTTTCCGCTGGCCATTACGATTGCTGTCTGCGCATCCCAAGCTTGCACGCCGCGAAAGTCTAATGTTGCACCGTCTTTGTTGGCATCGGGGATAGCGCATTTTTGCCAGTGCTCGCCGCCATCAATGGTTTTCAGAATCGCGCCGCCGGTGCCACTCGCCCAGGCTACGGTGCCGTCGACCGAGTCGATGCCGCGCAAGCCGGCCGTGGTGCCGGAGTCCTGCATCTGCCAAACTTCTTGCGGTGCGGGCTGGGCCTGAGCCGGCGAAGGCGCTGGCGATTGCGCTGTGGCAACTCCCGCACAAGCGATCAGGAGCAGAAGAAAGCGGCTGGCGTGCATGGCTGGAAGTATAGTCGCGCGGACAGCTCGGTTGCATAGGGCATTTCGGGTGTCCCTGAGCAATCGCCTGAACGTTCGATGCGGAGATGAAGTGGCTTGCTTCGCCCCGACGGGGCGCGGGATTCGGTTGGGACGCATTCCCCGGATTGCGTCCGCTGCGGCGGACTCCATCCGGGGCTATTTTCGACGGCTCCCTCCGGGAGCGAATTGGCGGCTGAATCTACCGGATTTCTGATCGCCTTGGGGGAGCCGCGGGCTCATGGGGCACGGCTGAAGCCGTACCCTTTCAAAACCACTGCCTCTCATGGTTTCTTTCATTCATGCGATTGCGCGCGTTGCGTGTCAGAGGTCACTTCGCAGCGATGAATGAATTGCTATAAACAGCTCAATTCGTGAGCATGTTCAAGAAAATTTTATTGTTGGCATTGGCGGCGGCGCTGGCCTTGGCCGGGCGGCCGGCAATGGCACAACAATCCTTCGCGCAGCGATTCGCGGCACACAACTCAGCCATGACGGCGCTGCAGCCGGCAATGGTTACGCCGCTGGTGGAGGCCGATCCGCGGCTGATTCAATACGTGCGGGCTTCATTCTCGAACGAGTACACAGCCGCAGGCACAGAGACGGTTAGCTACGGCAACGGGCGCGGCGGCGGCGTGATCGTCGGCAATCGTGTCGAGCTTGACTTTCTGCCGCCGGCCTACATCCAGCACAACAGCAGCGCAGCTGACGGGCTGGGCGACACTTCGGTTGCGGGAAAGGTTCGCATCGCTTCGGGCAACGCGGAGCGCGGCAACTTCGATGTGGCTGCCGTGTTAAGTCACACCTTTGCCACCGGGACCTACAAAAATGGCGGTGCAACCGATTGCTGGACGCCGACGATTGTGGCCGATCGATCCTTTCGGCGGTTCAATGTGCAGTCGTCGCTGGGCGGCTCGATGCCGGCGGGCAAGATCGCCGCGCAGGGCCGATCGATTGCGTGGAATGCGCTGACACAGGCTCACGCGACGGCGCACTGGTGGTTCGAGGTGGAGAACAATGCCACGTTCTATGTCGGCGGCAGCCACGACGGAAAGATGCAGAACTTCGTCACACCCGCGGCGTTTTACATCTTGCGGCGCAAGCAGTGGAAGCCGACGCATCCTTTCTGTGTCTTCGATAGCGGCATGCAGATCGCGACCTCGGGGTTTCATACTTACAATCACAATCTGATCTCCGAGGTGCGGATGCTGTTTTAGAGCGGAAAGGTCCGATCCTCGGGCAGGATTGGTGAAGAGCATGCCTCAGGGGCTAAAGCCCTCGTCAATTCTGTCGCTCTTGTACCAGGGATAAATCCCTGGCCTACCGTCCGAGAGAGTTTTTCCGCTCGCCTGCTTCGCTCGAGAACAAATTGCGCCTTGACCGCTAGGCGGCGCGGGCGCAAGACTAGAGCAACCAGAAAACAATCAGACGCGACCATCGAGCGGCGAAAGGCGGACCGGTGACGGGCCAGGCAAAAGGCGAAGTGTATTCACGCGGGGAAAACTACGGCCTGCACGCAGGCGTGCTTGGGCCCATGGAGACGCTGGCGCAGTCGGTCTCCGCGATGGCGCCATCGACTTCGCCCTCGCTGACCATTCCGCTGGTGTTTGCGCTGGCGGGGAATGCAACGTGGTTTGTCTACCTGCTGGCTTTGGGAGCCACGCTGCTGGTTGGGTTTTGCGTGAGCCGGTTTGCAAAGCTGTCGGCATCGCCGGGGTCGTTGTACTCGTACGCATCTGACACGCTGCCGCCGGTGTTTGGCGTGGTGGCCGCATGGGGGCTGCTGCTGGCATACCTCGCTACCGGCGCGTCGGTAGCCGGCGGGGCGCTCTACTACGCGGGCGTGCTTTCACAACAGTTTTTCCATTGGACGCCTCCCGCACTGCCGACGCTGATTGTAGTGTGCGCGGTGGCGGGCTGGGTCGCCTACCGCGATGTGAAGCTCTCGGCGGAGTTGATGCTGTGGATTGAAGTGGTCGCGGTGAGCCTGATTCTGATTGTGCTGGCGGTGATGGTATTCCGCTTTGGCTTTCAGTTCGATATGGATCAGTTTCGATTGAAGGGCGTGTCCCTTGCGGCGCTGGGACCGGCGCTGGTGCTGGCGATGTTCAGCTTTGTGGGGTTTGAAAGCGCGACCACATTGGGCGGCGAGGCCAAGGAGCCGCTGAAGACGATTCCGCGCGCGGTGCTGCAATGCGCGATATTGGCGGGCGTGTTCTTCATGCTGTGCTCCTACTCCGAGGTGCTGGGCTTCAAGGGCGAATCGTCGAAGCTGAGCGACTCCACAAGCCCTCTGCACCTGATTGCGGCCAAGGCCGGCATTTCGCTGCTGGGAGTGGGCATCGATATCGGCGCGGCAGTGGCCATGTTTGCCTGCGTGCTCGCCTGTACAACCGCCGCCGCGCGCGTGCTGATGCGCATGGCGCGCGGAAGGCTGTTGCCTCAGATATTGGAGCGGACGAGCAAGCATCATGGAACGCCAGGCGCGGCGGTCGTTGTCTCGGCTGGGCTCATGCTCGCAGCAACGGCGGCGATGTCACTGTGCGGGGTTGCGGGGTCGGACATGTACGACTGGATGGGATCGCTTTCGGTGTTTGGATTCCTGACTGCCTATGCGCTGGTGGCCGTGGCGCTGCCATTTGCTCGGCGCGCGCTGGGGCAGCACTCGCACTGGGTCGCAGCGATCAGCGTGCTGACTGTGCTGGTGATGATCTTGATTGTGGTTTTCGACCTCAGGTCAGCGACAGACGAGAATCATGCACGGCTTCCGTGGATTTATTTGGGATATATTGCGGCGGGAGTGGCGTGGTATGCGGTGAGACGGAGGACAGTGGTTAGTGGTTAGTGGTTAGTGGTTAGTGGTTAGTGGTTAGTTTTCAGTTACGCTTGCCGGTCGAGCCTCTTGCAAAATTACGTTCAGGCCACTGATTGCGTCAGGGCACGACTTTAGTCGTGCCGCACATGGCCAGTTTTGGATTCCGGCTTTAGCCGCTGCGGAATCGCAAATAGCTGAAAGCAAAAACCTCAGGGGCTAAAGCCCAACGTAATTCTGTTGCTCTTTCGGCACGACTAAAGTCGTGCCCTGACACTTGCGCCGGCGAGCAGTTTCAACGGAATTTTGCAAGATGCCCGGCCGGAATCAACGATTGCGCATCCGTTCCCTGTTCCCCGCTACTTACTCTTCCCCGATATCCTCATTCCAAACCTCTGGATGCGCAGCGATGTAAGCCTCCATCAGTTCGCGGCACTCTGTGTTGTCGAGGTCGATCACTTCGACGCCGTTTTCGCGCAGCCAGTCCAATCCTCCCGGAAATGTCCGGCTCTCGCCGACGACCAGCGTGCCAATGCGAAACTGGCGAACGAGGCCGCTGCAATACCAGCACGGGGCAAGCGTGGTGACCATGACCAGGTTGCGGTAGCTGCGCTGGCGGCCGGCGCGGCGAAATGCATCGGTCTCGCCATGGACGCTGGGGTCGCCCTGCTGCACGCGGCGGTTGTGGCCGCGGCTCACAAGGCCGCCGGCCTTGGTGAACAACGCCGCACCAATGGGAATGCCGCCTTCAGCCAGGCCGATGCGCGCTTCCTCGATCGCTACCGACAGCATGCGTTCGTACAATTCCGGACCGGCCACAGGAATCCTCTAGTTGAAGAATAAGCAATGGGCAGCGGGCAGCCCTTGCGTTACTCGAATTTGTATCAGTGGCCGGGTACGTAGTCGAACTTGATGAGCCCGTCGCGGTAATCGATGTGCATGGTCAAGAGCTGGAACGTGTTTGCCCCGATGTTCCCGGAGATGTCAAGCCCCAGGGACGCGGAGATGGCCGAGGTGTTGGCGGTGGCGACATTGGTCACCTTCTGCGACATGTGGGCAAAGTTGTAGGTGATCTCGTCGGCCTCGAAAGTTTTGGGCCCGGGTCCCGGCCTCTCATGAACCTTGGTGACATCCATGGCCACGCCTGCGGATATGTTGGACTCAGAAGCGCCGAGGTCTAGGATAAACAGCTTGAGCTTCGAACCGTTGATGAGGGCGGGAAGAATCACGTTATCGCCCACGCGGAAAAACTGCGTGTAGTCCTTCATCTCGGGAGCGACGAACCGATCGTAGACGGCATCCTGGGCAACCCCGGCGTCGTCGGGGCTGGTAGTCCGAAGGCTGGGCGCAGGGGCGGATCCTTCAGCCGGGCGCGCGGGCAACGGCCCCAACTTGACCTTGCGCATGGGGTAATCGATGGTGACCAGGTAATCGGAGAAAACATCCATCCCAATCAGCCCGTCAGTATCGTCCTGCATGGGGGGACTGTTGCTGTCGATAACCTTCACCGTGCAATCCTTGAACTCCAGGCTGCCAACTTTGATGGAGTCGGCATAGGCGAGATAGATAGGCTTGCCAAAGGGCCCACCGGGATGCGATTCAGTGAGGCGCTTGAGTCCTGCGTGCTCGGCCAAGCTGCGGTAGACGGCCAGGCCTCCATCGCCTGCGCCCAACTGCAAGCTCGCGGGAGCGTTGTTCAACTCAACTCGAACACCGAAAGCGCGGACACGCTGCAGGGTAAGCAGATCGCCCCCTGACACGCCCAATCTCAGAAACGGTAGGTCCACGGGCGCCGCTGTTGATACCAGGCGGCACGCTCTGACAGGCTCAACGGCTTGCTTCTTCCACAGGGCCAGGTTCGCCTGCATCTTGTGCACGGTCTCCGGGTCGTTGCCGCTGGGCGCGGAGAGATAGGCCTCCATCTCCGCGATGCGCTGGGTCATGGGCAAGGTTTGAATCCACGCGGCGCGAATCTCAGGGTCGTCGGGATCGAATTGGTGTGCGAAGCCGATTTGCTGGCGGGCTGTGGCAAAACGCGAGTTGATCTCGGAGTAGCGGGCAAATAGCAGGCGCGTCCGCGGGTTACAGGGGTCGAGCTTGTAAGACTGAATGACGATCGGTTCCACTTCCAAAGGCTCGCCCTGGCGAAACTTGACCTCGCCGAGCAGCGTGAGCAGCGGCGCGGAGTTGGGGCTGCCATTGGCGGCTTTGGGTGCGGCGTCAAGCGCGGCGTGAACCGCTTCCTCGGCATCCAGAACCTTTTGCTCGCGGAGCAGCGTCCGCACCAGTCCCGAGATCGCGTCCGCATCGCCCGGATGCGCAGCTACATCGGCCTTGTACAGGCTCTCCGCTTTGGCGAAGTCGGCTGCCAGAAATGCCTTGTCGGCTTCCGTAGGCGGATTGTGCTTGACCACGCTGCAATTGGCCGCAAACAGGTTCTGCGCCGGGAACACGAGCACAGCAATTGACAAAGTTAGCGTTACAAAGAAACGACGAGCGGCGCCTGCCGCAGAAATTCGAGTTGACATAAACCTTCCCATAGCCCCCGGACAACAATGATAATCGATTCGCATAGTTCCACCCGAGGCAGGGGCGGCGGTGAGCCAATTTACGCATGGCTCGGTCAATCGATTTTCTCAAGCCGATGGGCTTGCAAGTGCGCTTCGAGCACCTCAAAAAAGCGCGCCGGCCAGGCCGGATGGGCGGTCCAGGCCGGGCCTGTGACCGGATTCCCATCCACCACCGCACCAAAAAAGTCCACCGCCGCAAAGGTTCCGCCAATTCGGCCGTTTCGCAGCCGCCGCTCAGTAACTATACCCGCGCTTCGGGTTGTAGTCGAACTTGACCAGCCCGTCGCGGTAATCGATGCGGATAGTCAACAGATTCAGAGTTGTTGCCCCAATGAGTCCCGATATCTCCATCCCCACCTCCTTCGAGATCTTCGAGGTATCGAAGGCAGTTACATCGTTGTTTTTTTGGGATAAGTTAGCAAAGTTGAAGGTGATCTGATCCGCGGAGTAGACTTTGTCCACCTTCCCATTAAGGCCCTCGACCTCCAGGCCGGACCCACCGTGCACCTTCGTGACCTCGCGCGCAGCCTGTGGGGAGATGGTCGTGGCCCATGCGCCTGTGTCGAGGATGAAGAGCTTCAGACTCTTCCCGTTGAGGGAGGCAGGGATAATCAAGTTATGTCCGACGCGATATACGGATGTGTAATCCTTCATCTCCGGCGCGACATAGCGGTCATAGGGTCCGTGCGGGGCAGGCTTCGACGCCGGCGCCGCATCCTTGGAGAGATCTTTAGATCCCTGAACGGGAGAAATCACGCCGGAAGGCGCACCCTTGGCGGCGGGTTCGTCTAGCTGGGTTGCCTTTGCCGGTTGCTGAACCGATACGGAATCATCCTCGTCCTCGTCCGCCGTGTTCAGTTGGGGCTTAGCGCCGGCGGCCTCGCCCGGCCGGGACGGCAGCGGCCCAAGCAATAGCTTGCGCATCGGGTAGTCCAGCGTGACCAGGAAATCGGAGAAAACATCCATCCCGATCAGCCCGTCCTCGTCCTCCATGGTATTGCGGCTATTCATGACCTCAACCGCGCAATCTTGAAACTCGAGATTGCCGATGCGAATGGAATCGGCGTAAGCCGTATATCCGGGCTTGTTACCTTCATCGCCAATGCCGGCGACCTCCTCTTGCGAAAAGGGAATCAACCCCGCGTGACGGGCCACGGAACGGCTGACCAGCAGCCCGCCGGCTCCGGTATCGATTTGCAGCCGGGAAGTGCGGTTGTTCAATTTCACATCCAGGCCGAAGGCCCGTATATGGTTTGCGTCGTACATGATGTTGACGAAGGGAATCTCGGTGGCCGCTGTCTGAGAGACAAGGTGGCAGCGCTTGTGCGGTTCCACAACCAACTTCTTCAGGTGATCCAGATACATCCGAAGATGGCGCAAATCCTCCGCATCGTCCCCTGTGGGTTCCGCCAGGTAGGCTTCTATCTCTGGGATACGCTGCTTTACCGGAAGAGTCTCCATCCACTCTCCGCGAATCTCGGGGTCTTGTGGATCGAGTTGATATGCAGCGGTGAGCGTTCGCCGCTCCGAGGCATAGAGCGAGAGGATGCGCGACAAATCTGCCAACAGCAGAAAGGTTCGCGGGTTGCAAGGGTCCAGCTTGAGCGAATCGTTAGCCGATTGGCCAGCCAGCCACGGGAATCCCTGGCGATATTCGACCTCGCCTCGCAGTGTGATCAATGCCGCCAGGTTTGGTGCAACTGCTAACGACGCGCTCACGGCATCCGCGGCCTCCTGCACCTTCTGCTCATGCAGCAGCGCATGAACCAGCCCCGAAGTAAACTGGGCGTCGCCGGGATGCGCAGCCAGAGCGGCGCGGTAGAGGCCTTCCGCTTTCGCGTAATTCGATGCCAGCAGGGCGGTATCGGCTTCGCTGGGCGGGCTATGCTTCAAAACATTGCAAGAGGCCGCGAACAGCCGTAGTGACGGAAGGCCGAGCAGCGCGGCTGCGAGAGCGGCCCGGACAATCATTCGCGAAATCGCGCCGGCTGCGAGAAATGGCCCAGTCATACAAGCTCCGTTGGTTTATGCGCATGAGTGTACCACGCCTTCGCGCCTGTTCATCGGCGACGAAAAAGCCAGGTGACCCCGATCTCCTGAACTTTGTCATCGAACATCACTCCGGTTTTCTCACGCTCCCATGTGGGCTTCGAGCACTTCAAGAAAGCGTGCCAGCCAGGCCGGATGGGCAGTCCAGGCTGGGCCTGTGACCAGATTTCCATCCACAACGGCGCCAAAAAAGTCCACCGCCACAAAGGTCCCGCCGGCTAGCTCCACCTCAGGCGCGCAGGCCGGGTAGGCATTCAGTTTGCGTCCTTTGAGGACGCCGGCCGCGGCCAACAACTGAGGGCCGTGGCAGAGCGCGGCAATGGGCTTGCCGGCATGGTCGAAGTGGCGCACCATGTCGAGCACTTTGGCGTTGAGGCGCAGGTACTCCGGGGCGCGCCCGCCGGGGATTACCAAGGCGTCGTAATCGGCTGCGTCGACTTCGTCGAAAGTCGCGTTGAGCTGGAAATTGTGACCGCGCTTCTCGGTGTATGTCTGGTCGCCTTCGAAGTCGTGGATGGCGGTGCGAACTTGCTCGCCCTTCTTCTTGCCGGGACAGACGGCGTCGACCGTGTGGCCGACCATCTGCAGGGCCTGAAATGGAACCATAATCTCGTAGTCCTCAACGAAATCGCCTGCCAGCAGCAACAGTTTTGCGGATTTCATGAAATGCTCCTCCGCTTCAAGTTTGCCACTGGCCGCTGCCTCTCGTCCTCGCCACCCAAGATCCTTTTCAACCTTTGGGCGGATTTTTGATAGACTCATGCATGTACAGGGCGGGAGTAGTTCAGTGGCAGAACGTCAGCTTCCCAAGCTGAATGTCGCCGGTTCGATCCCGGTCTCCCGCTCCAATAGAATCAATTGATTACAGAATCCACCGGAACAGTGAACAGCGTTTGAGCAGCGTTAAGCGAAACTTCCAATTGGTTCACTGCAACCTGTCGCCTCGATACTGCCGATTGCGTATAAACGTTCTGGTTCACATCGAGGCTGTGCCCGAGCTGATCAGCCACGAGCTTCCCTTCCACCCCCAAATCGTTCATGAGGCTGGCATGGGTACGGCGCATGACCTGGAAATTGACCCAGCCTAAACCGGCCTTTTCCAGCTTCGGCCCAATTGACCGCCGCCAGATATTTTCCTTGGCCAGCGGGGTCATACGTTCCGAGGGAAATACCCAGGCGCCGTCAGCCGTCGTCACCGCGAGTTTCCGCCAGGCCTCGATCTCGTGCAGCAAACCCTCGGAGAGAGCCGCCTTGCGAAACGATTGCTCCGTCTTCGGGCTATCGATGATGCCCCGGTAAACCCTCTGACGGATATTGGCGTAGGTGGATGTCATCTCGCCCCAGGTAAGGGCAAAAATCTCGCCTGGACGCATGCCCGCGAGGATGGCCAGTTTCGCAATCAGCCGTTCTCTTTGGGCGAGAACGCGGAAGCAGGTCTGGACTTCCGCGACGTTCATCACCTCCCGAGTGGCCGTGGCAGCCTCTTTCGGGGTGAACAGGAGCAGGGCGGGATTGCGGGCGATATACCCATCCGCCACCGCCATGTCGAAAATCTGCTTCAGGTCCCATCTGATGTGATCGACGGTCGAGAACGAGAGCTCTTCTTTCCCGGCTTTCCGGTCGAGCAAATCCTGCAACTCGTCCCGCGTGAAGCTGGCGAGTTCCTGATCCTTCAAAGCCGCCACGACATGGAGAGAAATCCTGTTCATCGTGCTTCCCCGCGTCGAGGCTTTCCATTTCCGGCTGTAGTAGGGGAATACGACCTGTTCGACGAACTCCCCGAAACGCCACACCTGGATTGCCTGCCGCTTCGCGTTTTCTTCCGCAATGATTCTTGCAACTTCTTCGCGGGCTTTCGATTTCGTCATATCTTTCACGAAACCGAGAACCCGGCTTTTGCACGCGCCGTTGTCCCGCCACAATGCTAGCCATCGGCCGCGCTGTTTTCGTAAACCACCTGATTGATGCCGTTGACGCATATGCTCTCCTATGCGCGTCTCCGAACATCTCTTACCGGCGATGTCTCCATTGTAGCGGCCTCATTCCTTTCAATCCAGCCAGCTAGAGATTCGCGGCGCACCAGTTTTCGGCGTCCGAGGCGAATGCACGGAATTGCCTCGCACCCGCGCACGCGTCCGTCGATGACCTTCCCAACATGCGCCTTCGAGCAGTGCAGGAGGCGCGCAACTTCCGGCAAAGTCAGCAGGTCGAATTGCGACAATTGAGACGCCATGGCGGACCTCACTGGACGAAAGACCGTACGGGGTTATGACATCTCGCCAGCCGGTGAACAGCCCTCGCATGAAATGCCGCATCAATCGACGGCATCCTGTCGTGCCAGCGGTTCCCCAACACGCGCTCTCTCTCAAGCGTCGGCATCTCGAATGACTGCCACCGCGCCACGATCATCCCGCCGTTCTCCTCATCCACGGTCTGCGCTCGTGGACGACCGGCAACAACTTCCATAAATGGCTCAACCAGGACCGGCGCTATTTCCTTCGTGCACCACGTCGGCTTTCGCGACGGCCAGCCTCCCAACTCCTCACATTGCGCATGCCACAGCATCATGTCGTCGCTTGCCGCGTCGAAATCATGATCGAGCAGCTTGTAATGAACGTTGTGGCTTACAATCCTCTCGGCTTCGATGGCCCATCGTGCCGAAACGTGGAATTCATCCAAGGCTTCTTTCGTTTCGATGAAAATGCCGTCAACCGTCTTTCGCCCGTGCTTGCGACACGCCACCGCGTAGCCCTTGTTTGGATAGGGACGCCGCGTGACGAGATCAACGCGACCCGTCAAACACAGGCCAAGTTCCGGCATATCCATCTCAAGGAGATCGACGTTGCGGAAGTGCGAAAAGAGCCGGGGTCGAATGTGCAACAACATCAGGCTTCTCCTGAATGCTGAAGTTTCATTTCCTTTTCCGCTTTGGACGCCGGATAATCCGTGCGCCTGAAAGCCAACCTTTGCCGTGGCCTCTCGTTCGCGCGCCGTCCACGACAGATCTACGTTCCTGGCGCCGCGACCAATGGACCAAGAGAAAATTGTTTTGGCTTCGCGCGCAGTTCATCGTTCCAGTCCTTGAAGCCATCCGGCGCATGCACTGTGAATTTCAAATCCGCGCGCCCTGTCATTTCGACGGCCTCACGTACGACTTCCGTCAGCGCTCTCCCGTCTGCATCCGCATCCATGGCAGAGACGATCTCGCTTTTCAGTGACATCCGCGCCGCTGCGGCCCTGATGAGTTCCGGTTGCTGCGGATTGAGCTTGCCGCCGATAGACCCATACCGGGCGTGTTTGTCTGGAAACAGCGCGGCATGGCTCAAAGCGTCGATTGCGGATTCGCTCAGGACCAGGCGATTATCATCGGGCAGCTCGTGAGACAACCACAACGCCTTGCTGCCTCCAGACGCAAAACCTGTGAAACCGACATTCTTGAGTTCATAACCGCTCAAGCCTTGCGCGTCGAAATGCGGAAATACCGCATTGCCTTTACCGTCGATGCGAATGCGGCCCGCAAAACGCTCCAGAGCGAGCAGGGAGGCGGGCAGGGCGCGTTCGCGTTCCAGATAGGGATGACCGTCTACCACGTCCTTCATCCGCGCCCACGCCAATTCCACTTTCATCCGGTCCTTTTCGGTTTTGTGCAGTGCGGGGAAATCCGGAACCGGAACGGGCGGTTGTCCTATCCACGGTCTCAACTCCTTGCGCACCGCTCCGATGCTGCCGCCTTGCCGTTTTTGAACCCAGTCAATGATGGAGCCATTGTCCCGATCATCCCGTACCGAGAAATAGACGTAATGGCCGTCCATTCCCCGTTTGATAATCACTTTGTCGTTGCTCACGGGATGCCGCATGACTGAGGTTCCACGCCAGGATTCCTTCCGATCGAGCTGATAGCCTTGCGCGGCGGCATAGGCGCGGAGATCGACACTATTCTTGAAGTTCTCCAATTCCGAATCTGTCATTGCCCTTTCTCCTACTGCCCTTGGTCCTCCGGATACTAGGTGACTTCCGGCGTATGGCCAAGGGGCTCGATAAAGACGCGGCGTGCGAATTTCCGCCGCAAACGCCTCCGGGTCAACGGCTTTTCTACTCCCCAAGACCAGTCCACTCTCAGAATATGAGCGATTCGATCACACTCGAAATGTCGGGAATTTCTGCAACTGAATTTTGCAACCCCCGCGGGCGATGTCCGGCGTGATCAGACGTAGAATCAGACCATAATGACGGGGGTGACTGGATGCGGCGGGGCAGGCCCAGTGACGAATATCCGCGGGAGGAGTTTCTAAAGCTCGTGCTCAATCGGCGTGACTTTCTCGGTTTAAGCCTTGCAGCGCTGGCTGAACTCGCCCGTGTCAATCGCGGGACCCTGTCTCAGGTGCTACGAGGACAGCGCCCTTGCGGAAGAGCCGATCGGGCGGCTCTGATTCATGCCCTTGGACTGGGCAGCGATGTGCAAGAAGATTTTCTCGCGTCTCCGCAAGATGCTTTGCAGAATCCTAAACTGATCCTGCTTGATCCTTCCACATCTCCTCATCCGGAATTGGACCGTGGGCAGCTCCTCTTGATTTGCGCCATCTACCCTGAAGCTCTCAGAGAATTCATCAATGTCTTTCGGTCTGCAGGATATCGCCGAAACTATGTCCTTCAAGCTGATGCAGCATTGCGATTGGCTTGGGCCTACTTCGAAATGGGCCTAGTCACGGACTCTTTGAAATGGGTTACCACAAGTATCCGATTGATCGAACGCCATGTCGGTGCCCCGTTAGCCGAAATCACAGACTCAGTACGGCCCGGTTCGAACTCGTCGCTATGCACACTGAATGAAGAGGCGTCTCACGTCCTTAGCCGAGCATTGCATCTGCATTGCAAAATCTTCGTTGAGAGGATCGTCTACAACCAGGAATTACAGCTGTATGCGGAGGCAGAAAGAGCATTTACGCACAGCCTCGGACTTGATGAACATCTTCAAATCTCTGCGCAACTCGGCCATGACCTAAGATGGAAGGCAGTATTTCTTGCTTCGGGCATTGACCCACTCAAGAAGGAAGCTGCAAATCTGCTTTCACGCAGTCGCGAAATGTTCCCCCAAACAAGCCTTGGCGCGGCCTATTTAGCAAGAGACCGTGGCGTCGTCTATTGGCTAACAGAACGCTTCGGTCCAGCGCGGGATTCCCTTCTGAAGTCGGTCGATAGTCTCTCGTCTTACGCCGATGCAAGAGCACTCGGACCGGCGTTTTGCGCCCTCAGCAAGGTCATCTTGCAAGATGGAGGAGATCGTCGGCTCGCCCGACGCTACGCGCTTGTCGGCGGTGTACTGCACCCCTATGCCTTCAGCTTAAGCAATGCCAGGGAACATTTTCAGGGTGTGAGCGAGCAGGGGCTAAGACGCGACATCGACGACCTGCTATGTGGAAACAAGCCCTTCGATGTCTTAAAGCCCGTGCTCTCAAGACTGACCGACAGTTCGCCTCAAAACGTTGACCAGCGAATAGCGAAGAACCTATTTCGCGTGATCGGGGCCGAATTTCGCTTACAAACGGCGAGCGGAGATGCCCGCCCCCTGCAACTCACGCGATGAAATCGACGATCGTGACATTCTCATTGCTCAAATGCCAAAGCGCTTTTCCATATCGGTTGTCTTGCCGTTCCGCCGCTTTGTCGTGGTCGTCCAGGGTCTCTTGCCTTCCGGTTTTCACGCCTGCATAATTGCAACCTTTACCGATGCAAATTCTGGCGCACCCGGCGTGCCTGTCAAAAGGTGGGTTCTCGCAATTTTTCCTTGCAAGGGCACCGCTGCGCGGACGGAAAAATTCCTGCGATCCCGCTACGCGCTTTTGACATTCCCGCCTTCCAGGGTGCGCTTTGGACTTTGCATCGGTTGCAATCATGCAGCCCAAACTCGAAAGGAAACATCATGTCCGAGACAAAGAAACCCGCAGCGAAAGTCAGCCTCCACCCGGTATCCGCAGCGATCTGGCGGAACTCGAACACGAAGGGCGTCTTCTACTCCGTCACCTTTGAGCGCAGCTTCAAGGATGATGCCGGCAAGTGGCAGTCCTCTTCGACCTTCAACCCGAGCGACCTCTTGCTCGTGGCGAAGGTTGCCGACCTGGCCCACAGCGAGATCTATAAGCTGCGCGCCAGCGACCGCAACACCGAACAGTCTGACGAAGAGGCTGCATAACCTCAGATTGGGGCAGGGCGCTCACACGGGCGCCTTGCCCCTTTTCCCTCCCCAGGCCCGACAGATACAAAGCGACGATGAGCTCAGATCTGGAATGGACAGTAATCGTCAAGGATTGCGTCATCTGGATCTTCGACAAATCTACATTTCCCGCCTTCCAAACGAAACCGGCCACGGGCGGGATCGGTGCCATGGAGATGATTACCGAAGCACTCGCAAAAGCGCTTGGATCAATCGTGATAGTACGCGGCCTGCACCGAACGCGAATTTGCATCGAGTTCTGAAGCACGCGGCATCTTTTTCCTACTGCCTTCAGGACCTCGGATTCTCGATGGGATGCGCACAAATGCTGCATTCGCATCTTTCCGCAACCGAAACATCGAAATAATGTTGCGTCGCGATTCGTTCTTCGATTCAATCAGGACGTGATTCGTACGATTTGGGGAAACTGCAAGTTGTGCGCGAATAAACCGCGCGACCCTCATGCAGCCTTCAGCCGAGAAGCTTCGGGGCTTGCCATCTTGAGCGAATAGCTTTGGTGGTGGTTCACAAAGCAGCCCGGAGCGTCACGAATCAGGAGAGTAGAGCAGGAGCACGAAGCAGAGCAGGAGAGCAGTAGCGAGATAGCTAATTCCGTTGGAATTAATCTCGCCCTGCCGGGAAAACCGATGGCACGATACAAAGAGTCGTATGTCGGCGAACGATTAACGGCCGCACTGCGGGTTCAATTGACGCCCAGCCAACGGCAACAGCTTGAGATGGCTGCCGTCGCCAGCGGCGCGCGCCTAAGTGACTATGTCCGCGAACTCTCCTTGGCAAAGACGCAACCTATTGTCGCCGGCGTCCGTCGCAACCCGGAAGCCAAAGCCTTACTCAATGAACTGCGAAGAATCGGCAACAATCTAAACCAGCTTACTCACCACGCGAATGCTTCGGAGAATTTGCCCGCACAACAGGAACTTCAGCAGGTCACCACTCTGCTTAAGGCCGCTATGGCCCGTGTCATTACTCTATGATCCCTCGCATCAAGGTCGGCCGCGGCATCACGGGAGCTGTTCGCTACATCCTTGGCGAAGGGCGCGATCCCGTAACCGGAGATACCAAGGATCTCGCACCTGGCCAGACTACACGTGTCGATTGGGTTGGCGGTACTGGGTTAGGTTTTGACATCAAGACTGCGGCCGATGTCGATCTTGCCCGTCGCATCATGGAATTTGACGCCCTCAACCAGGACAGTCCAACCCGTCGATGCGAAAAGGACTGCGTACATTTGACACTTGCCTGGCAACCCGGCGAACAGCCCACGCGGGAGCAAATGGAGAAAGCGGCCCGGAGTGCTCTCAAGGCGCTCGGGATGGAAAACGCCAATGCGGTATTCGCCGCTCATAACGACGAAGGATATAGCCATCTTCATATTGTTGCGTCCAAACTGAACCCCGATACGGGGCGCGCCTACGATCTCAAGGCCAATTACCTCAAGCTCTCCAAATGGGCGCAAGAGTACGAGCGTGAGCATGGGGGGGTCGTGTGTTTGGGGCGCGAAGGGGCGAACGCACTGCGCGACGCCATTGGCGCCCGCGATGCCGGGGCCGTTCTTCACTCCTTGACTCAGCAGCGCGCGACCTTTACTGCCGCCACGCTCGAACGCGCCCTTTCCAAACAAATCAAAGACGAATTCGCCTGCGTCCAATTTGGCGAACAGGTTTTGAACCACCGCGAGGTTGTCGGTTTGGCGGACAGAGAAGGCGGACCGGTCACCCGCTATACGACGCAGACGGTATTGGATTCGGAGAGGCAGGTCTCGCGCGATGCTGACGCTCTGGTTGCCGGCACATGGCACGGGATTTCGGATTCCTCCCGCGCCAATACTTTGGATGAATTTGCTACGATTCGCGCTGACCAGCGGGCCGCATTCGAACATGCGACCGGACCGGAAGGCCTGGCACTGATCGACGGTCAGGCCGGGACAGGAAAGAGCTTTACGATTAGCGCCGTCCGTAGCGCCTATGAAGCCGCCGGGTACCAAGTGATCGGTTTGGCACCCACCAACGCGGTTGCCCAAGGCATGGGTCAGGACGGCTTCCAACGGGCTGCGACCGTTCATAGCGAGATCTATGCGTTCGACAACCAACGCACCCAATGGGACCGGTGGACGGTTGTAATTGTCGACGAAGCGGCCATGTTGGATACGAAAATGATGGCCGCCGTTGTGACGAATGCATACGAATCCGGCGCCAAGCTAATCCTGGTCGGAGATGACCGGCAGCTCTCAAGCATCGATCGGGGCGGAATGTTCGGCGCTTTGAAGGATCAGCACGGCGCCGCCGCCCTTTCCGAAATCACCCGGCAGTACAAGCAGGACGAGCGGCGCGCGGCCTCGATGATGGCTGAGGGCAATTTCCACGATGCGATCGCCATCTACGAGCAGAAGGGAGCGATCTGCTGGAGCCGCACCCAGGAGGAGTCTCGCACCCAATTGGTTGGACGATGGACTGCTGAGACGGAAGTCGCGCCGGAAAAGTCGCGTTTCGTTTTTGCCTATACCAACGCCGACGTGGATCTGATCAACCAGGATATCCGGGAGGTGCAACGGTACCGCGGTGTCCTTGGTAAAGATCATGTTTTCGAAACCGACCACGGCGCGCGAGCATTCGCGACCGGCGATCGGCTGCAATTTACCGCGACAGACAAGAAGCATGGCGTCTTCAATGGAGCGGCCGGCCACATTACGGCGATTGAGGGCAACGCGATTACCGTGCAGCTCGACGGAAAGCAAGCGAAGCACCTCACGTTCGATGCGGGAGAGTTCAAGGGTTTCCGGCATGGATACGCCGGCACTGTATACAAGGGACAAGGAAGAACGCTCGATCAGACATTTCTTTATCACTCAGATAACTGGCGCAGCGCTGCAAGTTATGTGGCCCTCACGAGGCACCGCGAAAAGACCGAACTCTTCGTGGCAAGGAATACGGCGCCTGACGCGAAGCAATTGGCCCGACAAATGGCGCGAGTTGACGAGCGTCGCGCCGCGTCAACTTTCTATCCCGTTTCACATCGTTTAGGAGACAAGGCTGGAACTGAATCGGAGGCCGCTCCCCAGCCAGCCGTTGCCAAGGTCGAAGAAGAGCAGCAGCCCAAACGCAATATGGAGCACCGCCAAGAAATGGCTCTCGCTCCAACCTACGGATTGGGGCGGTAACCGATATGCCATCCACGCCACCAACCCGCTGGAGTTACATGGACAACTGCTTCTGATAATCGAGATGCGTCTGCATCCGTTCTTCCATTTGGAGCTGTTGCTCTTCGGGTGAGAGTTCGGGATTTTGGTCCAATGCTTCTCTGAGATTGTGCGCAATTGCTTCGGAGGCCTGCCGCTCGGCAACTTCGTTCTTCATCTCGTCATTCAGCGGTGGGAAGCGCTCCGGATCATCGACAGATTTAGCAAAATATGCGGCATTTTGAATTTCTTCCTGTGTCGCGCCAGAATCCGGGTGCGAAGATTCGTAACCATTTGCAAGATTCGTGACTTCGGTGGCAAACCCAGTAACTACTTCTCCCGTTGCTTTGACGGATTCGTCGACGATGTACAGCATATCCGTTAAAACGCTCATACTCGCTCCCTCTGGGCTCTCTGGTCTTGCTTGTTGTCAGTTTTGCCGGAAATCCCTAATTCGTTGGCGGTGCTATCATTCCGCGTCGCCGAAATTCCGGGTCCTCATACCAGAATCGCAACTGGCCGCGGATCGCGGGCAGCCCCTTGATGAGCGTGATCAGGGAACCAAAGGGCATACGCAACACCTCATCCGGCGTAAATAACGGTCGCCCGGTATATGCCATGGTTGTGCCGAATGTGGCGGTTCGGCTCGTTGAAAACGTTCGGCTCGAAAACGAACTACTTCCCGAACTCCAGCCTCCCGGCCCGGAGCCGGAGCTGCTGCCACTGCCCGACGTGGATGCCTCACCCTCGGTCTGACTGTCACTGACTTGATAAGAACGGTTGGATACGGTTCCCGTTCCCGACATTTCCGACACGAGTTTGGCCGTTTCTATTTCATTGACGCCATAGAAGCAGCGTGTTCCGCAATTTGCGATGAAGCCGCGCCAGGTATCGGGGTAGTGGCGCTGAAGATCGTAGAGGCTCTGGCAAAAGAACCAAAAACGGACCCCGTAAGATCGCATATAGAGGAGGGCATCCTCGATGGGCTCCATGTGATGAAGCTGCGGAAACTCGTCGAGAAACAGCATTACAGGTGGCTGCTTGTCGTCCTCTACAGGCCCCCAACTCTCTCGCAGCTCACGCATACAAGCCCCGATCATCACACGCAACAAAGACCTGTATTCCGATAATTCCTCGGGCGGAATCGCGATATAGATCGTTGTCGGTTTCTCGTCACCACGAATGCGGAGTTGTCTGAAAGTGAAATCCGAAGCTGCTGTTACCTTTTGAATACGTTGAAAGCCCCAAAGGCCCAAATGTTCCATCAGGACAGTCTTCACGCTCGCACTCTGTTCGCGGGCCGCTTCCATGTGCAGCATTGTGCAGACTCCTTGCCGAACCAGATCCTCTGGCGATTTTGCCATGGCGGCGAGCGTGTTCTTGAAGGCCACAGGCTCTTGTTGTCCAGCCAATCGCAGTGTCTCCGCCATGGTCCGCTCGCGGACGATGCCGCCATCGAGCGGTGCCGTTGCCACGAACATCATGAACGTCTGCAACAAGCTTTTGCTCGCCTTGTCGAAATAGGGGTCCTTGCTGTTGGGGTTAACCGTAACCGCTAGGTTCGCAATGTAGCGGACATTTTCTTGCCGTCTTGGGAGATTTGCATCTTCCCCGCATCCATTGTTAATGAAATCGAATGCGTTCCATCTCGCCGAGCCTTGTTCGAAAGGCGCGACGCGGATCACGCGGTGACCGTTGGCTTGACGCCAACCTGCAGTCTTTTCGTACAGCTCCCCTTTGATATCGATGACAACCGCGCTTCCTGGCCAACAAAGGAGATTTGGCATGATCTGGCCGCTGCTCTTTCCACTTCCGGCCGGACCGAAGCTCAGCAGCGACGTTTCACCGTTGCCATAGAGATTGTGGACATCACGACCGCCTACTTCCGCCGGTGTCAAGCAGCCGATGATCGGCCCCATCTCCTTGCCCGAGGCCCAGGTCAAGTTTCCGCTACGACGTAAATCCAGAAGCGTGGCCCACTCCGCACTGCCAAATGTTGTGGGCAGCTTGGACCGTAGCAAATCAATTTGATCCCGCACCCCGAACATCATCTTCATGGCATCATCTCCTTCTCAACTTAACGCGAAGCGACGTCTATGTTGTTCGGGACCACAACCCAGTCCACAACCTCGCCGCCATAAAAGGCCACTAAGTCCCGCCAGAATCTCTGGTGTTCGAAGCCTTGCAATCCCTTGTCATGTGGAAAGCCGGTCAAATAGAGCATCGTGACTTGCACACCCCGAAGATCGAGCGGCGTTTCACGAATGTAGGGAACAGCAATACGCACGTCGGAGAACCGCATCTTGGCATTGCGCTCGTCGCACTGGGAGAACGCCGCCGTGTTCTCCATTCCATCGGTGATAAGCGTGATTTTTCTGTGTGGTACCCGGCTCCAATACGGACCCAACTGTTCCATCACGTCGGCAACGCTTTGGATGATGGGTGAGTTTGGGGTCGAAGTGTTCAACGGCATCTCATCGGCTAGCGCTTCGATGGGCTGCTGAAAACGTTCTTCGTACTCATGCTGGGTTTCAACCCAATCCCGATTTTCCCGGAGACTATCGAGAATTCCCGGAACGTCACCTTTCTGAGGACTACAGGCACGAAAGTTGATCGCGGCGGGAAGCTCGCCGCCGATGCTCGCCACAACAAGCAGTTCGGTCGGCTTGACGGCAGCCCGAATGCGGCTGATTTCATTCTTGAAGGCCCTTGTCTGTGCCGTGGAATAAGGGTCAGTCCTGTCAATGAGCACCATGTTTGTGGTCACTGGCACATGGTCAACAGAACAGCCGTAGCGGTCGATGTTGGCTTGGGCAATTTCTTGATGGGCCATCACGCCATAGAAGAATCCGCACACGGCAGCAATAATCACGATGGATGCGACCATTTTTAGACCGCCAAGAACTCCCACGGCTCTTCTCCCTTTCTTCATGCTGGATGACATCAAGAACTCGTGTTACTAATTGCTCTCCTAGTTCATGTACGGCGGCGGAGGTGTCCGGACGCCAGCGAGGTCGGCTAAGGCAAGATCCTCTTCATGCAGGGCGTCCTGGTCGATAGTTTCGAGGTACTTCTTCATCCGGGAAATCTTCTTGGCCTGGCTCTGACCCAGTTTGGACTTGATCTGAAAGACCTGGTCCTCCAGGGCTCTGTAATCGGCGGTTGCCTTGTCTTCGATTGCGACAAAACTGGCCAAGTTGAAGCCGACTTCACGGTCCAATCGGGGCATATCCTCTTGCCAGTGGACCGGACCATGATTCCCACGGACAATCCTGTACTCGTCTCGATAGGCGAGGGTCATGCGAAAAAGGGCGTGTTCCACTTCCGTTGCGGCTTTTTCATAACCCTCCGTCGTTTGTCCAGCGGCATCCAGGCAGGCTTTGACGGATGTCAGACGTTGAGCCTCACGATGAACGGCAGCATCGAGCGGGGCGGTTACAGTCTTGTTGATGGAGGCGAATTCACTCTCGAATCGTTTGATTTCGCGATCATGTGCATCGCGAGCATGTCGATACAGTCGTTCGGCTGCGCCAAGTCCGGGGTATGGATCGTCGAGGAGATAGTAGCCTTCTAATGCTGCGACCGTACCGAATGTGATACCCAGTAGGAAGATGAGCACCGCGTTCAGGTGTCCCAAGAACGACATAGGGTCGGTCCGCATGGTTTGCGCCATGCCGGCTCTGGCGGCTGCCATCCGTTCCAGCCGAAGAGTCGCATTGGTCGCGGCGTTGGGATCGTCCAGCACTGTGTCTATCGCGGCCCGATAGTGTGCGAGGACAAAGGCAAGTCCGACTATTAGAACGAAACCGAGCGTCAAGGCGACGGTGCCGACCACTTTCTGTTTTAGTCGAACATTCAAAAGATTCCTCAAGCCGATAAACCCGGCACAAAGGCCAAAGAGGAGATTGAAAAGCGAAGCCAAAGCAACCAGTGTCACGATCTCGGCGGGCCTGTGGCCACCAGAGCCCAAGAGTATCTGATAATTGAGCAACATCTCGATGCTTGCTACAGCCAATATTCCCGGCAGTGTGATCACGAGATTGGGACAACGGACGGCCCGGTTGAGGACTTCTGGATTGGACCGACGAAAAGCCGTTCGACCACGTTCGGCGGCGAGGAGGGCGCGCTTCGAATCCTTCAGCGGCGTGCGCCACGAGCGAAGGACAGATTCTTCACGTTCGTCGGCCATGCCGATAGCCAAAGCATCATCCAGCGTCGCCAAGGGCGGCAGCCGTTTCAAACGATGATCGATGGCCTGAATTTGGCGTGCTGTTTCTCCCTTGAGAATATCCACTTCACGCTGAAAGGCGACACGGATTCCAAGATCAAACGTTGCCTGCTCATCTGTGCGAAGATTTGGCTCGCCGGTCACGGCATCGTGGCGCGCCGCATTCAGCGGATTGACGTGTCGGTTAAGGCTCCGCATGCTTTTGAGGTGTTTGGCAACTGCGTTTCGCCGCCCGAGCGGACGGAACCTCGGTGTAGATGGTTTGCTCACGGGAAGGCCAAGCTTCCACCGATTATAGGTATCAACTAAGTTCATCAGATTTTCTCCTCTCAACATTGCTGGTGTTGAAGAAGGGGTGACTGAGCCGGCCCACCCCGCCCGTCGTGGTCATCCTGTCTGGAGGCGACCCCTGCGAGCATGTCCGATTCTATGTCCGCTCTCCGCTCAAAGACCTCGCAGGGGGGTTGCAAAATTCCGTTGCAGAATTCTTGCTTTCGAGGACCGAAGTGTCTCGGGAGTGAATCGAAAAGGCTGAAGTCAGAAGTGTATTGGCGCTCAACGCTGCTGCTCGATGCAATCAGGGCTGCAAAGCTTTGGCCTTTGGCCGTCGGGCGTAGCTGTAGTTGGAGCGCGGAGGCACATCGCAATGGATTGAGACGGCACGACGAAACTCTTCTACCTCCGCGCGCGTTGCGCCGGCATGGGGAAGGGGGTGATCTTGGAGAATCTCTTTCACCTCACGAGCCTTGAACAGAGGAATGACGTGGTGTCGCTTTCTGACTACGACGTCAAGCGGTAATCCGAAACTTGTCCATCCGTCCTTAAACCAGCGACGAACCGTGGATTCGTGGACGTTGTCGATTATGCGCGCGGCCTCGCTGGCGTTGATGAGGCGCGAGGACATAGGGAGCCTTGGTCGCCCTCTGCGTGGTTTGAGGTTTCGGTCTGACATCCGGGGGAAAATACACGGATTATCGGGCCGGTCAATCCAGGCACCGAATTCCTCGCTGTGATGGCGCACTCAGCGGTGGACCTCGGTATTAATACTTCACATGAAAGGTCGGGCTATCCTCCGGCTTGCTTTTGCGGCGATCATAAAGCCTGGTTGTCGACACGTTCGCGTGGCCAAGCCATTCCTGCACCTTGGCAATGTCTGCCTCATTTGAGAGGGCATTCGTTGCAGCGGTCGCGCGGAGCGAATGTACACAAAGTCCGATCACCTCGGCACCGACGCCCGAGAGGCGGCCATAATACTGAACGATGTTTCGATAGACGGAACCGGGGTCGAGATGCTTGTCGAGGATGCCGGTGCGGTTGTTCCTTACCGGGCGAAAGAGGGGACCATCAAGCTCGCCGTCGTGTTTTGCAAAGGCCAGATACTCTTCAATCAGGCGCTGCCCCATCGGGTGAACTGGAACAAATCGGGTTTTCCCCCGCTTGCCCTTCACCCGGAAATGAATCACACCCTGACGGCTTTGCATGTCGCGCACACAGAGTTGGCAAAGCTCTTCGCGCCGGATGCCGTGGTAGAGCAGGGTCGCCAGTATTGCCCGATCACGGAGGCCCTTGAGGGTGTCCCGTGGAGGCGCTTCGAGGAGTCTACGAGCCTGAACATCCCCGAGAGCCGGAGTGCTGCCCTCGTTATTGTTCGCCATTGGCCGCTTTACGCCGTCCACTGGATTTCCCAGGACGGCATTGCGGTCACATAGATAGTCGAACAACGACGACAGCGCCGAAAGCTTGCGCCGGATGCTGGCCGGTGAGAGCCCACGGGCCTCCAGGTCCTTGCGCCAGGCAATGACGTGCGCCCGCGAGACTGTCCGGATCTCTCTCGGTTCCGTCAGGCCGGTGAAGGCTGAGAATTCCGAAACGTCGCGTTTATAGGCGCGTCGTGTTTTCTTGTTGGTGATGTTGGCGAGCCATTCGAGTTCAGCCGGCACGTCCGCCAGCTCGCCATACTGGGATGGTGTCAGGGTTCTCTTCAGAACCGGAATCAGATCGGACGCCATGCCCCTACCCGCGTTGTTTAAACGCGATAATGTATTTTATCGGGTTATGAAAGTCAAGCGAGGAGGGCGTCTGGAAAATGCTCTCAAAGCAAATGCGACAGACCCGCCGGGTTTATCCTCTTAATTGTGAAGGTCAACGCCATCTTACTTCCAAGCGGAGGATCAGCACACCCATTACAACTGGAGAAATAAACATGGCATTCTACGTTGTGACTTACGATCTGAAAAAGAAAGCGGAATCGGAATACCAGGATCTATGGGACGAGTTAGATTCCATGGACAGCATCAAGACCCAGAAATCGGTCTACCTAGTATCGTCAGCGAGAACCCAAAAGGAAGTGCTGGAAGCCTTGAGGCCACATATTCAGGAGGACGACTTTGTGATGGTCGTCACTTTCAGCCGAAAGCCAAGCTATACGAAGGCCCTGAAAGGGACTAATGCTTGGATAACGCTGCATTTCCCGGATTAAGCCATCCAGATGGCCGATCAATCAAAGTGGTGACGGCGACGCACTGGAGAGGAGCACGCTCATGTCTGCCGATACAATTACAACGGTAGCCGAATTTGTAGGCAGAGTTTCAGAAATCAAGAGAGAACAGCTCGCGCTGGGCAATAAGTCCGACCTTCTTTTTCGGGGTCAGCCCTGCGATAAACCGCTCCTTCCCAAACTGGGTCGCATCACACCGAAAGGAACACTCCCCGATGTTGAGAAGCTGCTCCTCGACAAGTTCGACAGAGCTAGCCTTCCCTTTCGCGAATTCGAGCCAAAGGACGACTGGGACCTCCTGGCGCTGGCGCAGCATCATGGCTTGCCTACTCGTCTACTAGACTGGACATTCAGCGCCCTTGCCGCCCTATGGTTTGCCGTCCGCAATCCACCCGAGAAGAAGGACAACGGGAAAGACCTCGAAAGCGGGGTTGTATGGGTGCTTTGCGCCCTAGTTGACGATTTCCGGCTAGACACGCGGGACAATGGGCCTTTCGACAACAAATCACGAACACGAGTTTTCAGACCCAAGGCTATTTCACCGCGCATTGTCGCTCAATCGGGGGTCTTCACGGTTCACAGGCTTCAGAAGCCCGATGCTGACAAGAAATACAAGTTTGTTCCCTTGGAGCGTAATCGCAATTACAAAAAGAAATTGACCAAGTTCATCGTTCCGCCGTCGACCTTCGCCGCAATTCGAAACGAGCTAAATATGATGAGTGCGAATGCGGCGTTGCTGTTTCCCGATCTTGATGGGCTTTGTTGCCACTTAACATGGCGCTACACCAAGTTACGAGACGAAGCTTGAGAAGGCTTGGCATATTACCTTTAGCTCGCGATCACGCGAATTTCCAAAGCGTTGTCTGGCGGACTTGAGACCCTGAGGCGGCTCCCACACCGGATCGCACCTTGCGAATTGCCAAGGCTCGGCCCTGGGGTATACACTCGTGCGTTGCCTGTGTTGGTATATTGGTAACAATCTAGCTGGACGCAGAAGGGGATGCACGCCTTGAGGAATACTGCGGAACAAACCTCTCCTACACGACAGGTGCATGTCCGTGTTTCGTCGGCTCTCAAAAAGGCCGTAAAAATGCTCTGCGTCCGGGAAGGCACGACCGAACAGGCCTGGGTCTACGGACTGATCGAGGAGCAATTGCGCCGGCGCGCCCCCGATCTCTGGCCCGGCGCGAAAGCGGCAGTCCAGGATTCCCACAAATCGAAGACGCGGTAGACAGTTCATTGGATCGGAAAATGGCCAACAAGAAGCTAGCAAAAGCGACGCCGAAGTACGTGATGAAAATCTCGCGGCTCACGGTCGATAAGCTCGGCGTGAAGCTTTACGATCGCGTGTCGGCGGTCATTGCGGAACTTGTGGCCAACAGCTACGACGCCGACGCAAAGAAAGTGACGATTACTGCACCGATGGGCGAATATTTAGCCACGCGCGTCAACGACGAAATCAAGGATCGGGGTTACGAGATCGTTGTGTCTGACAACGGCGGAGGGATGACTCCCGAGGAGGTGAACCGCTTCTATCTTCGAGTGGGGTCGGAACGGCGAAAGGACGAGCGCGGCGACACGTCGAAGAGATTCGGCCGAAAAGTCATGGGGAACAAGGGCGTCGGCAAACTCGCCCCGTTCGGAATATGCCAGCAGATCGAGATTCTGACGGCGGGCGGAACCGTCGTCGCTGGCAAGGACGAGTCCGGAAAGGCGGCGAAAGGGTATTTAAGAGCGCACCTGATCCTCGACCGCGACGGCATTCTCAAGGACGAGGAATTCGACTACGAACCCATCGTAGGTGACCTCGACGGAACCGTGACTAGAGTGACCGGAACGGTCATCACGCTTCGCATCTTCGCTTACCGGCGCGTCCCCGCTATCGAGGATTTTTCGAGGCAATTAGCGCAGCGGTTTGGACTGAAATCGAGCAACTGGAAGATCGAGCTGATCGACGCCGTGAAGACTCCGGATGACCCGGCATACAAAGCCACCGTTGGTCAGTTCTCGATCAACACGATGGAGAACACTGAGATATCGTTCAAACCGGGCAAGAACGGCGACATCGAAGGAAAGGCCTTCGACAGCGACGGCAACCCGGTCGAGAACGTCAACGCCGGATTTGCCTACGAAGGGAGGAATTTTCCGGTTCGCGGCTGGGTGGCGTACGCCAAAGAGCCTTATAAAGACGACCTCATGGCCGGGGTCCGCATTTATTGTCGCGGGAAGATCGCTGCTCAAACAAACGTGTTCAATCGAAGGGCCGGTTTCACGGGCGAGCACGACGTTCGGTCGTATCTCGTCGGCGAGTTGCACGCAGATTGGCTCGACGAAAACGAAGACCTGATCCAGACAGATCGCCGTGACATCCTTTGGTCGCACGAACTCGGCCAGGAATTTGAAAAATGGGGACAAGCGGTTGTCCGGAAAATCGGCACACGGTCGCGCGATCCCATGAAGAAGAAAACTTGGGAACGGTTTCGGGAGCTTGCGAATCTCGACGAACGGGTTCGCGAAGCGTTCCCGCGCCAAGATCAGGAATCCTTGCGCGATCAGGCCGTCACCGTAGCGCGGATGATCGGGCAGACCATCCGTCCGGACGAAATCGAAGACGCCGACCGAGTGGAGAGCTTCGTTCAGCTCAGCCTCATGCTCGCGCCGGTTATCACTCTTGACGAAAAGCTGCGCGCCGCGGCCGATTCAGCCGATTCGCCGCTCGATGTCGTTACCGACATTCTGAGAACCGCCCGCGTCGCAGAACTTGCTTCCTTCGGCCGGATAGCAGAGGACCGGATCCGCGTTATCGAGCGCGTGGAGGCCCTTAAGGACGATCCGGACACTTTGGAGTCCGCTTTCCAGATCCTTATCGAAACGTCGCCGTGGCTCATCGACCCGCAGTGGTCGCCGATCACCGCGAACCAGGCGTTCTCCACGCTTCGGAAGGAGTTCGTCAAGTTCTTCAAGGAAAAGACCGGCGAAACGCTCAACCTTGAACCCTTCAAAGAGCCAAAGAAGCGGGCCGATTTCGTCATGAGCAATCAGGACACGACGGTTCAAATCATCGAGATCAAACAACCGCAACACAAACTCACCGACGCCGAAGTGGATCGCATCGTAAAGTACCGCGACCTAATGGACGAATTCCTGAACATGGCCGGCCACGAGGAATTCAAGCGGCTCTTCCCGGAGTTTCGGATCACCCTCGTATGCGACGCGGTAAAGCTCGACGGCACGCGGCGCGCGGCTTTTGAAGGAATGAAGAAAGCGGGCCAACTCACTCACATCACTTGGAAAGTGTTCCTGCTGAGAACCAGACAGATGCATAAATCTTTTCTAGACGAAGCGGACCGCCTCAAGAAGGAAGCACGTGCCGAGTAACGCGACATCCAACCCGCCAGTGGCTGTTGACGTTTTCTCCGGCGCGGGCGGGCTCACATTGGGCTTAAAGCGCGCGGGCTTCCGCGTCGCGGCTGCGGTCGAGATCGAGGACCACGCATTCGCGACTTACAAAACGAACCACCCCGAGGTTCGGGCGATCAAGCAGGACATTCGCACCGTGAAAGGCCGCCACTTGCGCGCTTTGGCGGGCGGCGAGGTGGATCTGCTGGCGGGTTGTCCCCCATGCCAGGGCTTCTCCAGCCTGACGAACACCTCTTCCAAACGCGATCCGCGAAACGATCTGATTCTTGAAATGGGGCGCCTGGTGAAAGAATTGCGGCCCCGCGTCGTGATGATGGAAAATGTACCCGGATTGGCGGATCGCGGGAAACGCCTCTTCCGACGTTTTCTCAAGACCCTCGACGAATTGAAATACAGGCACACATGGGCAGTGCTACAGGTCGCCGACTATGGAGTTCCTCAGAACCGGCGACGCCTTGTCCTTGTGGCGGGGAAAGGCTTCGATTTGTCTCTTCCGGCACCGACCCATGATCGGATCGGAGAAGGCGGGCTTCCTCAATGGAAGACGCTTCGCGACGTTATTTACGGCATGAAGTCGCCAGCGCTCCTGGAAGAATCCCGCAAAACCGGTGGACCTCAGCGGCACAACTGGCATGTCGTCCGGCAACTTTCGCCGTCGAATCTAGCCAGATTACGCGCGACGCGGCCCGGCGCGAGCCGCGCCGAACTTCCGAAGTCTCTCCGTCCCGACTGCCATAAAGCGGCGGACAAGGGGTATACCAACGTCTACGGTCGCATGAGTTGGGATCAATTGCCGGTCACGATGACCGGAGGGTGCACGACCCTAAGCAAGGGTCGATTTGGTCACCCTTCGGAATTGAGAACCATATCCGTCCGCGAGGCGGCGCGAATTCAGACCTTTCCCGACGACTATGTGTTTGAAACGCCGTTCATGGAATATGCCTGCGGAATGATCGGAAACGCCCTTCCCTGCGACTTCGCGGAGACATTGGCCGCTTCGGTCGCCGAACAACTCCGCGCAAGAGATCGACGCTGAAACATCGACAATTTTCAAGCTCGGTTCATACGTCATGGATACCGTCCCCAAAGAGATCCGATCCAAGATCATGGCGTCGGTCCATTCAGAAGGAAACCGAACGACCGAAATCGTCTTTGGGAAACTGCTATGGGCGGCGGGCCTTCGGGGCTACCGAAAGCATTGGCCCGTCGCGGGGAGGCCCGATTTCGCGTGGCCCGGACGCAAAATCGCCGTCTTCGTGGACGGCTGCTTTTGGCATGGATGCGCGAAATGCAAGAACCTGCCGACATCGAATGTGGAGTTTTGGAAAAATAAGATCGAGAACAATCGAAAGCGTGACCGGCGCACTACACGAAAGCTCCGCCGACAAGGCTGGAAGGTCGCTCGGATTTGGGAATGTTGCGTGAAAAAGCCTTCGTCGCTTCGCCGCATAGCACGGCTCGTCCAATCGTGATCCTTACGCTGGCGACGGCCCTACCACGGTCACCGGCGTAGTTCGATTTTCAAGCTTGGATCGGTCTCGAATTCTTCGACGATTTCGTTATACCGATCCACCATGTCCGTCACCGCCGTCTTTCGTCCATCGGCGCCGAACTTCCCAATCTCATAAAGATTGAGCGCCACAAATTGCTCAATCTCGAAAATGTCAATGCGTTCCCCCAGCCCCACGTTTGCAGCAAGCCCCTCCGCGACGGTCAATCCGTGTTGCACCGTCACCAGCATCGGGCGATAGCCGTCGTTCAGGTTATCCCGGCACTTTTCAATCACCGCTTCGCCGGGCGCCGTGGTGACATGAATTACAACGTCTCCAATGAAGAAATCCCCCGCCCGCCCGCTGGGCGCATCGGCGGTGGAAAAGCTATTGTGCTCGAACTTCCCCTTGCCGAGGGCGCAATCAAGCTTCGCGCCGACCAAATGTTGGAGCACTGCGCCAGCGTAATACATACCCGGCGCAGTCTTCTGCCGGTCTACAGCTTGCGCGATGACATCGCGCACGACCGTGCGGAGGCTCCGAGAAGCATCGAGCCTGATCTTGAATGGCTTGCCCGCAAAGAATTCGTGAACGCGCTCGATCCAGAAGGCTTCAATCGAATCAAAATCCACTCTCCCCGTCAGCGCATTCAAGAACGCCACGTACTCGCGCATATTGTTCAGGCTGCCGCGCGAGGTGCGACCGCCTTCAGACGCCAGCACACGCTCGACGCCGTGACGTTTGAGAATCGCCTGCACAGCCCCCTTGCCGAGGCCGAGCACCTGCCCGCCGCCTTCCGTGAGCAACTTCTCGGGATCGAGGGGAAGGCCCAACTTCCTGGCGTGTTCAGTCACGACGAGCGCAACCGACAGTGGCCCCTTCCCCCGAAACGAGTTGGTTGCCGCAAATGTCGCCAATTCTTGCCGATGCGATCCAGTCATGCCTTACGCCGCTTCCCTACCAAGCTCTGTTTCTCTGGCGAGCAGTGATTCCAAGATGTTCGCCGCCAGAAAGCGAACGACGGGAACGACAACCCCGTCCCCGATAAGATGATAAGCGTCGTTATACTTCTCCGGCAGCTTATAGCTCTCCGGCAGGCCCATCAATCTCGCCGCTTCGCGCGGCGCCAGCAGTCGCGACCTGACTTTGTTTCCTTCGACGATCATGATCGATTGCCGACTGGAGCCGCCCACCGGCGTGCGAAGACAGCCCGCGACATTGTCGAATCGAATCTCGGCACGCTGCGTTCGCTTTCCCTCTTCGTCCATCCGGGTCCGCTTATAGACGCCGCCCACGATGCGTCTCCGCATCTTCTTGGCTCGCTCAACCTTCTCCAGATTGATCGGACTCATCAACGACAAGAGCCGGCGAGTCTCCGCTGCGGTGTGCCATTCGACGCCCGTCGGCAAATCATCGACGATGTCCCCGAAGCTCGCATTCCGCGCCGGAGGCGCCGGAATGCGCCACCAAATCCAGTCCTTCTTGAGCCGAGGCGACAACTTCATATAAGCGCCAACAAGATGCGCCGGATGCCAAAGCGGATCAGGTTCAGCCCACGTCAGAGCCTCTGGAATGGCCTGATCCTTGCGAACCGCCACTACGAAAAGGCGCGGACGCGATTGCGGCACAAACCGCACCGCATCCATCACCACGGTGCCGAAGCGGTATCCGCCGTCGGCGAGAGCGGCGCCGATTGCCGCAAAGTCTTTTCCGTCATGCGAGGTCAAGGCGCCGCACACATTTTCAAGCACGATCACGGATGGAGCACGGTGATCCTCGGCTAGGGCTTTCATAAGCCGCCAGAACAGCCAGAACGTTCCCGATCGCTCGCCTCGGAGCCCAACATAGTCGCCCGCTAAGGACAAATCCTGACAAGGAAACGAAGCCCAGGCCAGGTCGGCGCGTCCCGGAATGTCGGCTGGCGCCAACTTGCCAACGTCCCTAACCTTCAAGCCCTCGCTGCCCCAGTTTGCGGCGTAGCTGGCGCCTTTCTTTTCGTCTATATCGTTCGCGAAGAGGCATTCCCACTCGTCGCCCAAGCCCGCCCGCGCCATGCCGCCGCCCGCGAAGAATTCGTAAAAAGATGGCATTCCGTTACCCCTGCCCCTTCAAGAGCGGCCACTTGTCGTCGATATACTTCTCTGCTGCCTCACGCACCACCCACGCCAGCGACACCTTCTTTTCCTTGGCGATGATCTCTAGCGTCTCATAAACGTCCGGTGGAAAACTGATCGACGCACGTACGGCCGTCCCGCTTTGGGCCTCCATCTTCCTCATGTCTCTCTTTTTACCCTTCACAGTCTCCTTACGCGAATATCGTTCACCACATTACACCATAACGGTGAATAAGCCAACATCGGATATCGTGATCGCGACAAACAATTGATCTCAAATAACTTGGAATCGATAACTCTCCATCAATTTAGAAAAAACATACTACTTTTTCTAAACCCATGCCGTGCTTAGGGGAGGACGTATCCTCCCTGTCTCCGGCCCATCCGGTCCTCTCCGAGTAGAGGAGCCCCGGTGAACTGTAGGCTTTCTTTGGCTGTATCCGCCGTTTCCAGCTTCGTGCCCGTTTAAGTCCGCCATGACTCGCCAGGGTCTCCCCCCTCACAGACCCGGTCGTGCAGATTTCCCGCAACCGGTTCCTCAAGCACTACTCGCTGTACCCGGCCAGAAGTGCGTGATCCGAGGCCGCTGCAACGGATGGTGACGCAGGATTGCTTTAAATCTCTCCCACGCCATCATTCGCCCACGTGAACGACGACTCAGCCATACCCGCCATATACGGCAAACGCGCTCGTAGAACTGCCGGAGACACCGGGTGTTCGTAGGGCGCCCGTAGTATTGGTAATGGCCGCGGAGTTTGGCATTCAAGGATTTCTGCTGTAATCTCACCGGATCGTGCTGGTGCCGTTTGCACCAGTCGGCGATTGCCTTCAGCCCTCTGCGGAGCCGTTTGGCGATCGTCTTCACATGCACGGTGAACTTTCCCTGTCGGCTGCGGGCGCAGATGTGCGTAAAACCGAGGAAGTCGAAGGTAGAAGGCTTCTTGCCCTGTCTCTTCGCGTTTCCCGCCGCACTCCGCCCGAACTCAATCAGCCGTGTCTTCTCCGGATGCAGGGTCAGGCCGAACTTTCCGAACCGCTTCGGCAAGACCTCCAGCACCTTTTCTGCGTCCTCCTTGTATTCAAAACACAAGATGGCATCGTCGGCGTAACGAATCTCATGCGCTTCCCCTTTCAAACGGGGCCTCACAACTTCCTCAAACCACTCATCCAGGACGTAGTGCAGGTAGACGTTGGCGAGGAGCGGACTAATTGGTTGCCCCTGCCCCGTACCTGTTTCGCTCATGAGTAATCTCCCGTCTTCGATGACCCCGACCTTAATCCATTTCCGGATCAAGCGGAGTACGCTGCCGTCACTTACACGCTTCTCCATCATCTCTACGAGGTTGGCCCGAACGATAGTATCGAAGTAAGAACGGATGTCCAGTTCCAGAACCCATCCCGTGCGGCAGTTGCAAATCACTCGCCCCACTTCGTCCAATGCCTGGTGTGGATTGCGTCCGGGCCGGAACCCGTACGAACACTCGAAGAAATCTTGCTCATAGATGGCGTTCAACAGGTTGACGACCGCCTTCTGTACGATCTTGTCCTCAAGGGCGGGTATGGAGATTGGCCTCCTTTGCCCGTTGTCCTTGGGGATGTAGACGCGCCGCAGCGGTTGCACCCGATACTTGCCTTCCACGAGCCGCCGATACAACTGGCGGATATTCTCCTCGACGTGGGCCTCGTAGTCTGAGTGCGTGACCCCGTCGATCCCGGCACTGGCATTCTTGCTCAAGCTCTGGAATGCCGTCCATAACTTCTCCACCGTGATCAGGTGAGCGATGGAGTGGAACTTTCGCTCCGGATCTCTCCTGGCGAGTTCAGCTATTCTGTCGATGTCTGTGCACATAATAGTCCGGGTTCTGAGTCCCGGTTATGTCTCCTTTCAACAGATTCGTACGCTTGCTTCCCCCTTCCCTCCAATGGGTCCCGTGGCCGCTCCTTACGGAAGCCCTGCGGTTCCCCACCTTCATCGGTACTATGGGGTTGTAAGACTGCTCGCCATCCATCCGTGCCCCCCATCAGTCGACCCTCCGGTTGCACGTACCTTCGACCCGTACAGAGGGGATTCCTCCCGGTGTGAAGGAGATGGGGAGCCCTCTTGGGTTCCCGGCCAGCCTCTTTAGAACATGCCCTGGGTCCTGGACACCGCCGACCCCGACACAACCTCGCAAAGCGGTTGCTGCCGGATGCTGCCTTCCGTCGTAGCGAAAACGTCGGCATCGGAACTAGGATGATTTCGGTGCTAATCCTCACGGCCTGTTACCTCGCTGTGTACGCTTCGCACCCACCAGTCGCCCGGTGAATGGCAACACTCGCTACTGACCTGTCTGCTCGACTTTGGTCAGGCGGGATTTACACCCGCTAGGCTGGATCAAAAGGTTTCCCTAACTCGTCATCAGTTCCCCCTTCTCCGAGCTTTTCCCAACGCGAC